>JAABUW010001096.1_pt1 | contig 48033 bp, 10 predicted proteins | sample 5560081 | NCBI WGS metagenome assembly JAABUW01 (sample SAMN10711882, study PRJNA513363) | rock metagenome | isolation source: Antarctica rocks | place: Antarctica: Victoria Land, Knobhead sud | reverse complement strand
GTATATCTATATTGATTAATTATTCTTACTAAACTAATTCTAGTTTCGAAAATCAGTTGCAGTTAAATATTTCTAGCAATTATTTACAATAGAATTTTTTTAATAATCAATTGTTTTTCAACAGTTTTGAAAATTATCTGCAGAAAAGCACTGTCGAAAACTGTTTGCAAAAAAATATAGTCGAGAAATTTTTTCAAATATACAGTGTTAAAGATTCTTTTCAAAAGAGTATTTTTGAAAACTATTCAAAAAAAAGTACTGTCGAAAATTTTTGTCAAAAAAATATTTTAGAAAAGTATCTGAAGAAAGATACTGTCAGAAATTGTTTTTAAAAAAGTATTCTGAAAAAATATCTAAAAAAAAATATTATCGAAAATTGTTTTCGAGAAAGTATTCTGAAAAAGTATCTGAATAAAAATACTGTTAAAAATTGTTTTCGAAAAAGTATTCTGAAAAAGTATCTGAAAAAAGATACTGTCGGAGATTGTTTTTAAAAAAATATTCTGAAAAAGTATTTAAAAAAAGATACTGATAGAGATTGCTCTCAAAAAAGTGTTCTGAAAAAGTATCTGAAGTAAAACACTGTCGAAAATTATTTTTAAAAAAATATTCTGAAAGAGTATCTGAAGAGAAGTACTGTCGAAAACTACTTTTAAAAAATTATAGCAAACTGCTATTTACAGACAACTGAACAGAACAGCTATACTTTTCTGTATAAATCTAGTATTTCTCAGAAAAAAACTGAAACAGTATTTACAATTTTTACGCTCGATAACACAAAACAGATTATAAAAGAAGTTGCGCAAAGTAAAAAAAAAAAAAGAAATCGATATTTGTGCAGAATTTTGTTTTTGTCGGCAATACTATATTCTGTTTTAAAAAGATACAAATATAAACTCGATTAAGTTGTATACTGATAGAAGTTATAAAGATTATATAGAATTAATACTAAAATATTAATTAAAAACTCAGTTAAAAAATATTATCGACAAAAAATTCTTAAAACAAAAACGCAGAAAATTCTGTAAATTGTATCAGTAGCAATTATCTTGCGTTAATACTATTTATATTATTGTGTCGAAATTTACGCGAACTAGAAAACAAAATTTTTTTTAGAAATACTGTTGTCGAGTTAATTATAATTAATTTTGAAAATATTTGTTTCCGCTTTGTTATATTGTTTATATAAATAGTAATCGAGAATCAGTTTCTTTCAAAGTACTTAAGTCAGACTGTAATACTATCTATTTAATATATAATTTCTATGCTCTCGAGTTATCTGTCTTTTACGATCTATATTATTGTTAAATTATAATAGATTATATATTTCTTGATCAAATATAGAGTAAAACGCGAAAATATAATAAAAGCAGACTATAGCAATTGTATACAAGACTGTTTAAAAAGAAAATAGTATATAGAACTGACAGTCTGAAAATATAATTTTAATATTGCTCTGCAGAATCTCTACTAACAGCAAAAGATTTTTTTTACTATTCTAAATTGATCGCAAAAAAAAGAAAATAAAAATAGTATTAAACAAAATCAACAAAGAAAGAATTATTTCTGAATTAAAAAAAAAGAAAAAAGCAAGAAATAAATTGTATACAATCAAAAAATAATTTGCAAAAAAAAACAAGTTGTATAACTTACAAACAAAATCTCTATTATTATAATAAAACACTACAATCGAAGTCAATTTTTTAAGTGTTTGTTTTACTTTTAAGTCTTCGAAATATGTTTTTTAACAAATATGTATTATATTTTTTGCAATTATTAAGAACTCAGAAAAAACAATTTGTCTTGTACAATTGCACAGATACAAAATTCTTTGAGTTAAGACTACTAATATAGCAAAATATATAAAGTTGAGAGACAGAATACTACGTGTTTCTCTTGTCTGAGAAAACTTTTATTTTCAGATAATATCAAGATCAGTAAATCAGATCGGATTCAAGTGTTAAAAAAAGTATTAAAAAAAGTGTTGAGAGAAAGCGCTAAGCGCTAAAAGAATATTACAATTGCTGTAATACGTAAGCGCAGAAAAACGAGAGCACGCATTTATTTTGCTATATTTTTATCTGTCGACTGTACAGAAAATAGTCGCCAATTAAGTTACTCGACAAGACAGATCGTCAAAGAGCAACGCAAAGCGTCAGAAAGCTATACAGCTGTACTCAGATTGCTTACGTTGTACGCAGTGCGCTTGTCAGTCTGAGAGAGAGAAACGTCTGGAAACTAGACAAGTAGACTTTTAGATTTTTGCAACAATACAAAACGATCTCGCAAATCTGTCAAGATATAAGATTGTCTCTTTTCGCGAGCTAAAGATACGCGGAAATAAAGAGCAAGTCTGATTTCTGTGCAACCGCCAGAAGTGGCGTTCTCGAAAACCTTGTCGAACGTAAGAGAATAGTACTGCAACAAGCTTGTCGGATAACAACACGTCTGATATTGATATTAAATCGGAATACTCGGAATTCGATACGCTATTTTAATGGTTTTTTCAGTGTCTGCACTGTCTTGACGACGCTACACTGCTCTTGTATAAACAACAACACGTCTTCGGCAGTAAGTATTCGCTGCAGCGCTACTTCGACCGACACTATCAATTTTAGTCTGGTCAGAACTGCTTATTTCTCAATATTACTTGTAGACAGCTTACGCTTCAAAGTCTTATTTACTTTAAAAGTTACGCAGCGGAAATCTATAAAATCTATATATCAGAGAAATGTTAGTCTTCTTACTTGCTGTTTCAGCGAATCGATTTGCCTGAGCAATAAAAAGCTGTCAGTATCAAAACGTCTGTAATTATTTTTTAGTTATAGCGATTTAAGACAGCACTTCTATCGAAAATATCTCTGCTATTATCGGAATAGACAGTCTATTGCATATTCGTGCAATATTGATTTTAAGAATAAGATGTCTCTTTCAAAACTATATAGAAGTAGTCTATAGAATTTCTATATAATCGAGAAGACTTTCTTTTGCAAATTACTATTTTTTGAGACTTATTAAGAGAAGATCAGCAAGATATTGACAAAAATATATCTATTGCAGTTGTCCGATCTGATATCGAATCTTTGACTATATAGAATGTTATTACTTTTTTCGACTTTACAAGACTTGTCTTTGCAAAACATAAAATTCGATATTATGTCTCAACTGGCTTGACTCGATCTTCCTTGTTCAAAGATATCTTTTGCACGAGATTTATTGGATACGGCGACAGCGGTCTTCTTGAAGAGCTTCTTTATTTTGGCAGACTTGCTTATAATAGCGGCGACGGAGAGCTAGAGAGACCATCGATAGCGAGGCAGAGATAGATAGGAATGCTGTTATTATTCTATTATTCTACTATTCTATTATTTTATCCCGTTATCCCATTATCTTATCACTCTATTATCTATTATCCTATCCCATTCCATTATCTTCTTGTTATTCTACTATCCACCATTTCACCATTCTATCTATTCCATCTATTATTCTATTATCTTCTAACTTATCTCCATTCTTCTATTCTTCTATTCTCTTACCCAGTTCTATTATCCAACATCTCCAGATTACAATCACGATTTATCTATTCTCTACTCTACATATATTTCTCTACTTCCCCCGGAAAGCCGTCCAAACGGGAAAATTCTTTATTGAATAAGCTGTTATATCAAATCTTCAAAATCAATAACAAACTCAACAGTTTGTCTAGAATAAAGAGCTGCTTCAATCTAGTCGACAAATGTAATCTATCTTAAATTGTAATAAGTTTTCGTTGTTTACTACTGTTAAACTCGATAGCATTGCTGCTTTTTTCTGCAGTATCAGACTTGTTGATCGGAATAAATTTGCTGCTCTTTTTTGCAGTATTAGATTTGTTGATCGGAATAAATTTGCTGCTCTTTTTTGCAGTATTAGATTTGTTAATCGAAGTAAATTTGCTGCTCTTTTCTGCAGTATCAGACTTGTTAATCGAAATAAACTTGCTGCTCTTTTTCGCAGTATCAGACTTGTTGATTAGAATAAACTTGCTGCTCTTTTCTGCAGTATCAGACTTGTTAATCGAGATAAACTTGCTGTTCTCTTTCGCAGCATCAGACTTGTTGATCGAGATAAATTTGCTGCTCTTCGCAGTATCAGGCTCGTTAATACGAATTCCAACAACAGTTGTGTTATTGAAGTCGAACTCAAGTCTTGTGTTGTAGTATAAGAAATTCTCTAATAAAGAATAGAGAAATAGAAGAATAGAGATTATTTAGATTTGTAATTTTGAATTGAGAATAAAAATAAGACTTTATTAAGATCAGTGCTTTCTTATTTTCGATTCGACGCTCAGTCAGATAAATACAGACTTGCTGCTCTCTTTTGCAGTATCAGACTTGTTAATCGAAGTAAACTTGCTGCTCTCTTTCGCAGCATCAGACTTGTTGATCGGAATAAACTTGCTGCTCTCTTCTGCAGTATCAGACTTGTTGATTGTAATACTGTCTTCTGCTTAATTGCAATATAACAGACAACAGCAATAGACTTCCGTTCGACTACAAATATTCTAGAAATGTTTAAGCAAGACAAATCGAAAAAAAGAGTACTAATAGCTGTTAAAATTCAATATTACAGAACAAAGTATTTTAAAAACAGATACTGCAGTTGCAGATATCGATATTGCAGTATAATTTGTATTCTTGATTTTAACTAATAATATAATCGATATATCTGAAATCTTAGCACAAACTCTGAAGAGATTTCGCTTCTTAATTAATATAAAAGTAATAATATATAATAATTTTTAACAAAAAAAAATCTTTATCGACTGTGTTCAGTTGTATTCTGTAAAAAATTTTATTGTTTGTAACAAGATATTGTATATTGTTATTGTTAAAAGAATTCAGAAGTGTTCAGAAAAAATTAATATCAGTAATTCTATAATTTTCGAAAATTTTGTTGAGAATAGTAACAGTACTGAAATTATCAATATTTTGTTGAAAAAGAATTTTCAAAATCTATTATTTTCGGAAATATCGATCGATAGTCTAAAATATCTGTATTTGTATACTGTCAGACTAATTTATTTAATACTGAACAGAATATATAGATTCGATTTTCGAAATATAACTGTATAACTAAATAGAGCTTTCTGAAGAATAAGTTCTGACTTAATACTGTAATAGAAGATATATATAATCGATAATAAAATTGAATATTTCAGTAAAACTCTATACTAAGTTAGCGCAGCCGATTTCAAAAATATACTTTATCTATAGCTGACTATACAGTAACAGCAGATAATAGTTGGAATCAGATAGAAAGTCTGTTTTGTTTAATAATCGATATTAACTGTATATACAAATTAAGTGCTGATCTGTAGTCTCTAATATAGTAGCAAATAATTGCAGTTATTTTCTGAATAGTTTAAGTCGAAAAATCGAAATATTTTTTTCCGGACTGCAATATAAAGCTTTCTTTAGTTTATATATTAATGCGCTATCTATTTTGAATAATCACTTTCTTAATCAGATAATACAATACGCGAGTCAGTACAATAGTAGCCGAGTTTTATACTATATTTGAGATAGCACTTATCTAGACGCTATCTAGACGCTTATTTAGATAGATTCTGACTCGATTACAGATACTATTGTCGAAATCGATCTCGATTTTCAAATTGTTTCTGTCTGAATTTTTATAATTCTTTGTATTTTTGACTCTGTTCTTGTATTATTGTTTGTTTATATATCGATTCCGATATCGCTTTAAGCTGTTTATAAATTGAAGTACGTTTGTACTAATAATAGATAGCTTATTATTTCGAAAATATACTAGATATCCGCAAAGAAAGAGTTACAACAGTATTATATCTATTTATATATTATATATACAAGATTACTACGACGCGTTGTGTCTCTATCTAGATAATAGAACAATTGATTCGATTTTACAGAAATTAATACTAATTATTAAATTTTTTGTTTCTAGACTCAGAATATTAAATCTTCAGTTTCTATAAATCTTTTTTAATATTATTTTACTTCCGATTTAACTAACAGAGTCTCTTTTATTTTATCTATTATGTAAAAGATTATTTAAGCTGATTGTATAAAAAACTGCATTAGATAGATTCTAGAAATCAGCAATCTGCTGTTGTTATTTTTCAGACAAAATCTGTTATTATTTAAGAATATTTATTTCAGTTATTTTTAGTTTTGTTATCGATTGCTGCTGCTGTTTTTCTTGTTGAAATTTCGATTTTTCTTATTTTGAGAGTTCGGTTTCCGAAAATCTAGTAAATTTGTATCAGTTTTTCTATATTGAAATATCGAGAACTAAAAAAACAATTTTGTCAGTCGATATCAGTTCTATTAATACGCAACTTGCAATAAAACTATACACTTCAAATTCAGCGATACTGAAATTATTACAAAATACAAATTAAATATTTATTTGTTTCTGCACTATTTTTGTCTATTGCTGATTCTTTTTGTATTTCTGACATTTGTAATTCTCTCTGTTCTAATTTCTGTCAATCTTATCAGCAGAGACAATTGTAACAAAATTACAAATCTTAATCGACTTTTTTAAATTAATATAACTTCTGATTATACAATAAGATACTGAATTTATATACTGATAATCTTGTTTGTTGTTCTGTAAATAGACTATATATTTGTTAAAAAAATAGAATTCTATTTCAAACTGTAACAGCACAATTTAAAAATCTTCTGTCAATCGAAAACTCTTGAAAACACTATATTGATTACCGATATATTGCTGTATCTTTGCAACGTAGCAAAATTAAGAGTTTTATATAGTATCTATTTCGGCAGTATTAGTAGCGTTATTATTAATCGAAATTACAATCTTTTGTTTAATAATATCGACAAACGCAATTGTCTAAGCAGCAAATTAAAAGATATCGAGATTATATTTATCTGCAAAACTAATCTTCGATAGAAAAAAAACAAGCTGAGAAATAGTAATCAGAGCAAAATATCAAACTTTTTTGTTAATTTATAAGAGAAAATAGTTTTCGAGAGAACTTCAGTTAATACAATATCGAAAAAAAGCTTAGAGTTTTCCGAAAAATCTACAAGAATATTATATTTAATATTATCGAATTGTAAAACTCTTTGCGTTTCTGATTTCTTATAGATATTTTTTGTATTATTGTTTATTAAATTCGAAAACTCAATCGAGTATTGTTGCAGAGAGCTGTATATTCTTAATTTTTGTATTATTGAAGCTCGAGAACAATCAGAGACATCTAATATTATCGATTTTGCTTTTGTATAATTTAATAAATCTTGTAACATTTATATAATTTCTCAGTGTATTATATATTTACAATCGTGCACTATAATTGTATATTTTGTTCAGAATATAACTGATCAGATTGTATAAAAATATATTGCTCTAAATTAATAAAAGTGTTATATACAATCTCTTGTTACTAAGTCTCTTATTTTTTTATTTACTGTAGACTGTATATTTTCTGTTGTTTTTACAAAATTCTTGTTCCAGCTTATATATCTTTTCTTATTTTTTTTCTAACTGTATTAAATAGTATATCTGCTATATTAATTGATAGCTCTGATACAAAATATACTTTTTTCTTTGTTTCTGACTGTTGTAATAATTCTAGCTTTCTTAATTCTTTAATATCTAATTAAAAAACAGAACAAACTTACAAAAGTAGCCGAGAAACTATCTATACAACGCTACTACTTTATATTTTTGTTTGTTCAGCTATTTATAGTTGTATCGATCTTCTTAAGCACAGCAATTTTCTTGAACAAATTTATACAAAATATCAAATCGATTGCTGCTCTAATTGTAAACAATCTGTCTAAAATTAGCAATTACTTTTTCTTCTATATATTTCTTCAGAAACTTTTTGTTAGTGCTGCTATATTTCTGCAATTAAATTGCATTCTAACGCAATTTATAACTAACTTATATAATAATACAGCAAGACAAAAGTAAATAAAAAATATAGAGACAGAGATTAGCTGAGAGTTCTTCTTTTTTGTATATACAAATCTTGCAGTTATTAATTTGTAAAATACAAAAAATTTAATATATTTTACTGATATTCTTTTAGATATTATCTATTCTGTAGTTTTGTTTTTAATACTAGTATTTGATATTTTTATATTTGTCTTATTCTATATCGTGCAACAGTATAATATTTTCTATATTTCGAAAAGCAATTTTGATACAGAAGATCTGATTTATTCGAAGACTTTTAATCAGTTATTTCTGAGACTATATATTATAGAGATCTATCTTATAGAACTGTTTTGTCTTATTAGAGACAATTACAATTAATTTGTTTGTTTTGAACAGATTGTAGTTATAACTCTTATAGCGATTTTTATTCTACTATATTAAAGAATTGTCAATCAGAGTTATCAATTATACTTCGAATATCTGTTTGTATACAACAAAAAAGAAGTAGATAATAAAAATATTATTAAAGTTTTCAAATTGCAGAAACAATTGTTTAGTATAATCGACACTTGCTACAAAGTAGCATTTCTCAGATTTTTTAATATAAATCGGAATCTCGAAATAGTCGAGTCTGAAAACAAGATAGAAACTATTGCGAAATCAGAAACTGAATTTCGATCAGACAATTTGTTTAAACTTCTATTAATAACTATATAGATTTTTGTATCGACTGTATAATTTTCTAAAAACAATCTAGATATCAATATATATAAAATTGATAAAATATATTGAGTCAGTATATTAATTTCTATTAGTAACAAGAATGTCTCTCTGAACTCGAAAACAAAAATTATATATATTAACAAACTATCTTCTGCAAAATTGCTGAATATATCAGTGTAATTACAAAAAAAGTAGTACTGATAATTATATATTAATACAGATTATATATAGTTTCTGACTGTTTGATAAATTACAGTTCTGAAAAATATATTATAATCAGAGCTTTCTGATAATCTGCGGGCGCTGTCAGTTAGTTTTTTTTATTTTCTTTGTTTTCTGAATCAAAACACAATATATACAACAGCAAGATACTAACAAATCCGAGAACTTGTTCTCTTTAATACAATATTTTGTTCTCGTGTTTTCTCGACTAATACACTGCAGTATATTATTGATATAGCAATCGAAGAGCACAAGTCAGTTAAGATACTGTATTAAGTTTTAGTACAATCTCTGTCGTATTTTTATTACTTGCTGTCAGAAACAGTTCTAAAAAGATATCTATACTACTATTGCAGTTACTGAGATTGTAATTTCCCGAATCTTCTTTGCGCGTCTGAATTTTTCTATACAGTATACAAGAACAGTATAATCTCTGACAATCTAAAATTGATTATTTAGCACTTCTCTCAAGATACGTCAGAACAGATAGATATATATATATTGTACAAATCGAAACAAGCGAAAAGCAAGTAACTTCAAGATATATAATATAGTTTGATAGAAATAAAACAGAACTTTTGAAATACTTAAGCAGCAAATAACTAGAAAAACAGTTAAGACTCTATATTATTATATATTAATACAAAAATCTGCAATTGAAGAAGTTAATATTATTTATTATATTATAATAACAGATTGTCAGAAACAACGCAATTCTATACAATTTTAGCTATTAACTGAAATCTATTATTTCTGTGCCGTTTAAATTATAACTTTCGAATCAGCTAAAAACTATCAATCTTGAGTTTTTTCTGCAGATCGAAATAGTAAATTATATCTCGAATACAGTTTTTAACATCAGCTGAAAATTATAATTTGTATATTGTTTCTGCAGACTGAAAACACTAATTTTGTTACAAAATATATCAAATATCAAATCGCTATAGACAATTATATTAACTGTCTTTTCTTAATTAATTTTGATTGTCAATTTATTTTTTATACTAGTTTTCTTCGTCTCTGAGCTTTGTAAATCTTGACTAAAAAACAATATTTCGAATATCGATACAAATCTTGCAAGAAAATATTGTTTTCAAGCTAGAATAAAAAATAGAATATATACTAGCAGTACAATAGAGAAAATTACGAAGTAAAGCAGATTCAGCTTGTATACTCTTTGATATCTCGATAATATAATTGTATCTATCGACGAATAGATAGACGCAGCGTATATAGTAATATAATAAGTTTTAATTTTGAATATTCTTATTAGACTTTGGCGGGCAGTCAGAATAGCTGTAGAAAAAAAACGCTGTTTGTAAAAATATTAATTAAAGAACAGAATATATAGATTTCTGATTAAGTTATTATATAGCTAGTCTATAATATATTAAGTATTAATATTGGCTGACTTTACTACAAAGAACAACAAGATATACAACTGACTGCAACTGTTCTATTTGTTGTTTAATCTATAGAAATCTTATACTTCTATAACAAGATAAGCAAAGTTTGCTGCAAAAACTAACAATAACAAAATATATAACTAAACTATCTATCGAGCTCTTGACAAAAGTATTTGTTAATATACTATTGCAATAGAGAGATTGTAATAATCGCGATACAGCAGTCTATTATAAATTGCGTAGCTATCGAAATATTTGTTGTAAATATAAATCTGAAATTTTGAATATTTTTATATCTATTTATATGTTTTAGACTGATAAAAAGCTGTTGTCAACTATCAAATAATTGCTGCTATAAAAATATAGAACAGATCGAAATATTTGATCAGATTTGTAACAGTTGTCAAATATAAATATATATTAACTGTTCAATTTACTTTAGCTATAGAAGTATTAATGTTCTGAATAATCGAACTGCAATATATTTTCTCGACAGCTATTCGACAGAATTTTTTGAGCACTGTACAAAATACTCTACAATATACTGTTCGAAAAGAATCTTCAAATTTTATCAGATTGCTTTGTAACTATTGTATTAATATCGAAACTTAATTTTATAGATTTATTTGCAATCTATTGTCTTTTACTGATTGTACAAAAGATAAAAAGATAATATAATAACTTTCCGAATCGGAGTTAATATTGACACTATAGTATATATATATAATTTTTGAAAAAGAAGAGATAGTAGATCTGTAAATCTCGGATACTAAAATAGAGCAATTAGTGTTAAAACGTATTAATTATATTTATAGTCCAGAGATTATAACTTTGAATTACAAGATATTTGTGTTGCTAGATTATTAAAGTATTGTATCTATTAATTGTTTATTCAAATTTTAATCAAATATAATTAGTAGAAGATATAGTCTTAAGACAATCTTGTACTAGTATTAAAGAATATAGTTAATTCGAGAAAATAATTAATTCGAGATAAAATATACTTATTTTTCAGTGCTAGCTTGTATAAAAATAATAGATTTGACAATAAATATAAGCTCTATTGCTCGATATCTTTTGTTCTAGCAAAAACTAGTTGAATATAAAGAATATCTGTAACTAATTTTGTACTATCTATTTTCGAATCTCGTCTCTAGATCGACTGATACTGAAAAGCTATTAATATTTGTATTATATATTAGATTACCGATTCTCTTAAATAGTTATTGCAGAATTGCAGATATTGTGCTATTGAATTTCTGTATCGGATCAAGTATCGCGTCAATATCTGTTTTCAGCCAATATATTTTTTGCTTATTTCAAGTAATTTCGCTACACAGCTTTTCAAAACTAAAATTCGATTAAGTATATTGTATACTGTACTGAGCACAGCTCTGTAAACAATTATCGAAAGAAAAAACTCTATTAATTGATATATTTAAGACGTATTTATTTAAAATTGAATTTTAAAATATATTAATTTTACAGAATATAATAAAAAACAATATCGAGTTATCTATTCTGAACAAATCTATATTATTCAAACAACTTAACACTATAGAAGTTTAAGAGATTTTGTAATATCTGAAATATCAATCAGAAAATTCAGCAAGAGAAGTAGATTAAAAATCTAGTATTGTTTAATAATACAAAGATAATTCAGTCTCAGTTAATATTCAGACTGCCGATAAGCTTAATAATCAGCTATAGCTATCAGAATTACAATAGAAAAGTTATAGCTATCTTGCACTCGCGGTCGTTGTAGTAGTAGAACTAGTTAAGATAGTAGAGCTAGTTGAGATCGTAACAGTAGTAGAGCTAATTGAGATAGTAGAGCTAGTTGAGATCGTAATAGTAGTAGTAGTAGAGCTAGTTAAGATCGTAATAGTAGTAGAGCTAGACAAGACTGTAGTAGAGAGTTGTGCAACAGCTGCTACTCTGTAAAAGACAATCAGCGTTAATCTGTACAAAATCAGCAAATACAGTTATACAATTAACGTAAACAATATAGTTGCTGTACTGAAGTAATTCGATATTAATCTGAAGCAGATGTGCTAAATAATACAATAGAGAGATTTGTATATTTATTGTTAAAATAAATTTCTGATTTTAAAAAATTTAGAATCGAATATATTTTTCGAGTTTTAAGAATATCTTCTGTAATTTAAGATCTGTCGAAATAATTTATTTGTCAATTTGCTGTTTACAAATTCAGATCTTGTACTAAATTGAAATAAAGATAAACAAAAAGTTGTTTGATATTGATACAACTTGAAATATATTACAGCAATATTAGATATCGACATATTGTCTTTTGCTGCTAGCTTAGTTATCTATTTAAGCAAACAGAAAGCAGTATCAGATAGATACAAAAGTTATATCCGATTTTAGATAATCTTCGCATTTTACCAAAATTTATGGAATACTAGATTACGAAACAACGTTTTTACATATTAATATAGAGTATTTCTCTAATATTTTTTATAATATTTGCTGACTAATATCTGGGAAACAGACTCTATTAGAGATTAAATTTAATAAGTTTTCTTTTGTTTTTTGCAATACATTTATATTGTATAGATATTTTGTCAAAGCGTCTTTGTATCTTCTATTGTAGTATTGCTTATTGTTTTTGCTGCATAATTTCTATCAATTGCTTTTGCAACATTTATAAATAATAATATATATATTGTTTAAATATATTCTATATAGTTTTTTGCAAATTAAGATCTAATAATTGTAAGAGATAATATAATTAATCAGATTGCCGAATATAGGAAATCAGACTGCTCGAAATAAATCTGCTGATTCGGCAGAGATAACAATATTAAAGTGCAAGAAAAAAAAGATAGAAAAATTAAATAAAAAATCAAAAGCAAGAAATAAGATATCTAGAAAGAGCAAAAGAATTACGAAAAAAATATATATAAAATAGAGAGAAAGTCTGCGGCTGCGCAATTTTTATTTCGGACTATCTACTTGAGAAATAATTGTAATCTGTTTTTAATATTCAAATCTTCAGTTATCTATGCAATCTGCTATATATTATCGAAAAAGCAGATTATTGCTATTCTGTAATATATACTGATCTTAAATTATATCTGCTTTGAGATAGATCGGAGTATATATTGATACAATTAATTTTTAAACAAAAAGTTAAGATAAATATATTGCTACTTTTATATTTGTGCGTTGTATAATTATTGCTAGAGATTGTATAGACTGCAAAATATATAAAATTGTTAATAGAACAGACTATTTGTTGACAATCTCTAGTTGTTTTGTCGAGTTCAAAATTGTAGACTGCAAAAAAGTATAAAATCTCTCTATCGATATTGAATATATTGTAGAAAAGATCAGATAGAATATAAAAAATATATATATATTTAAATTAAATAATATAACTCTGATTAAAAGCTGTCGCAATATCTGCTGTTGTGTTAATATTTTAATTTGAAGTCAGCTTTATTGATACTCTGCTACTATCTGAATTCAATTGATACGTTTTTCGATAAATATATTTCGCTTTAAGTATCTGTAACAAAGAGTTATTATTAATACAGAATTTGAGAAAGATAGAGAAACTGCATTTATTAATTACAACAGCTTAATCTCTTTGCAAGCTCGGGTAAAAAGATAGAAAATCTATAGTTTAAAGTAATAGACTAACTAGTCAGCTAGTTTTGACAATTTTTGACAATATAGTTTGTAGAATATTTTAATAAATTAAAAATAGATACTGCGTTCGAAAGAGTCTCGAAATTCGAAATATTTAAAAGATAAAATATCTGCTATTAACAAAAATTCTGACAATTATAGACAATAATCGAGAGAGTATTATTGAGACAACTTACAATTGATTTTTTTATATCGGAAAAGTTGTTTTTATACAGAGACAATCTTATTTTAGATTTTTTTACAAAAACAACAAAAGAAAAGAAAATAAAAGTCGACAAAATCTTTTGCTGATCGATATAATCTAACAGTTACAGTATTTGTTGTTTTCAATTTTAATTAATCAAATTTAATAAAACTATCGATTAATTTCTTCGACTTCGACTTCGGTATTCTATTGTCTTATTTAACAAGACTTTATTATATATTGTATATATAGTTTTAACTTCAATTAATACAAAATTCAAAATTAGATTTTCTATTAAATATTCGAATTAAGCGAAGATCTCTCTCGATATACAATACAAACTCTATTTACAGAAAATTGACTACAGTATCTTCTTGACAGCATTCAGAAATACTTTTTTCGATATCGAAATTCGCGAGTTCGGAAAATCGAATATATTATATTGTTTATTTGCAGCAAACTTCTATCTGATAATAAGTTAAACACAGATAAAGAATTTCAGCTATTCGCAATATCGGAAAACAAAACTCTTAGTATTAACTAGTTCGATATTAAATGTTATAGCTAGTTGCGGAGTTTTGCTGACAATTTTTATATTTATTCTATTTAGATATTTTAGTATTTAGCAACTTTTTTTACTTATTATAGTATCTAGCTATAGATTGCCAGCAACTTTGATTAGATTCGAATATATATTGCTATTTTTGAAAATATTGTACTAGTATAACTAAAGCTATAGAAAGTACAAGATAGCAATAAAACAAAATATTAAATCTTGAATTGTATTTTTCAAATATATTTGAGTCTGCTGTTAACTTCGTTTAATAGATAGAGCTAGATAACAAGTTAAACAACAATAATTAATTCGAGCTGTATAATTTCAGCACTGACGCAGTATATAGTCAGTTCGAAAAAAAAAATAGATCTATAGATTAATACTACAGACTGATAAATAAATTTATAAGAATATTTGTCTGATCAGTAGTTAATTCGAAGATTTCGGTCAATATTAATGCAGAAAAGAAATAATACTTAATAGAGATTGAATAAACTTTTTTAAAAAAAATATTAATATTAATAACAATTCCGGCAGATAGAGATATTTCGATAGATTCAGATACTAATTTTGTATACAGAATTAGTAAAATATTAATTGTTTTCGAGAATTCTTATTGTAGAGTCTGATTTAACAAAACAAAACTAAAGAATTTTATCGAAATCGATACAATTAAAAGTATATTCTTGAGATAGCGATTTAGTTGTTGTTTCAATTTTTTGAATAAATTTTTTTATTAAAAGTTTCAGTATCGATATCAACTTATATTGTAGAAATGTTTAACAGTTGTTGAAAATATAAATATTAATTTAGAAATTAATAGATATATTCTGCAATCAAATTAATATTTAAATGTTTTCGAAATCGAAGTTGAATCAGTTTCGATTAGTTGTCAATTCTAATATACAAAACAAAAAAAAATTTGTATCTCTCTTAATATTATAAAAGATTGTCTTTTGTATAGTTTTCTAAACAAAAATTCAAATCTTAAATAAGTATTTATATATTTATATATAAGTATTAATATTAATGCTCTTTTAAATCTCTATCAAGTTGCATCTTCAGATTTGCAACTAGTTATAAACAACAAAAATACTTTCGATAAAAATGCAGCAAATAGACAAGCGACTGAGCTGCTTGCAATTTCTACAAGCAATACGTTCGATACAAGTAAGAAGACTGCGAATAGATAGCTATTGCAAGCAACTGAGTTGCTTGCAATCTTTACAAACAACAAGTTTAATGCAAGCGATAATTTCTCGGAGAGAAGAGTTTATCAAACCAGAAATATAATATCGAAAAACAAGAATACTATCTTTAAATTATTTTCTGTTAGTGCAATCGAAGAGATTCAGAAACACAACAAAATAGAACAAATTCTGAAAACTACAGAAACAGAGATACTAGAATACTACTTTCTGTTAAATATAGAAAATAAAAAAACTATATTTCGAGCATTTTGCGCGTTTGTATATTCCGACAAACAGCAACAGCTATAAATAAAAAAAGTTACAGATACTACAGCAAGTATATCAGAGTATCTACTGAGCGTAGAAATACTAAAATTGTAGCAGAATTGAATAATATTTATAAGAATTTTAAGATTGCTGATCTGTTACAGCAGAACACAAAAGCTGTAGATAATAGAAAATTGCAAAATTATTAAAATATAACTACTTTTACAACAGCAATAATCAAATTACAACACAATTTTAACAATACTATTTCTAGATAGATACTTTCTAAATAGAATTCAGATTAGCAAAAAAAAAATAGAATAAACAAAAAAGAAATAGATACAGATATATTTTCTGAATATTTTTTGAATATATATAAGTAAGTGTACAATCTTCGATATTAGTACAGAAAGTTGACAGACAAAACAAAAAAGAATAAACTATTTTAATAATTTAAGAATATCAGTGTCGAGACTACAAAATTTTGTAAAAAATATAAAATTTCTAGCAGCTGAATCTGACAGAATCAGAAAATAGATTAAAAATACAATTTTTTGCTTATTATTGCTGATTTTAAGAGAACCGAAATAACTCAGATAATTGATATTGATTCTAAGAGATTCGAAACACTTAGAAATAATTCAACAAATAATTAGAATTCAAATAACAGAAAAAGTTTCTTATTTCAAACAAATAGAAATCGAGAAAAATTCTTATTTTTATTAAACAGAAATAATTCAAATATTAATTGAGATAGCAAAAACAGCAGAAATCTGATACAAGTAGATTTAAAAAACAAAAAAGAAACAAATATCAAAAATAAGAGTTCAGAAAGCAACAAAATCTCAAAAAACAGAAAAAAAACAAATATCGACAAAAATAATTCAATTAATGTAGATTTCAGAAGTTCGAAAGAAACAGATATAAAAAAGATTTCGAAAAATAACAATATCGAAAATATAAATTTATCGAATTTCTGAACTTTTACTAATAATAGTTAACAAATTTACAAATAACACAGATATAACGCAAAAAAATATCAATTTATTGTACAAACAAGAAAAAACAAATACAAGATTCTTTCTGAAAAAACAATAGAATATAAATATATCGAGATATTTGTAAAGTGTGTAGACAAAACAGCTCAGATCGACTATAACAATACTGAATATACAAAAACAAATACAGAAATATTTTCTATATTTATAGATATAGTTTATCGAGAATTACAAACACAAAACAATAAGTACAAAAAGCTGTCGATTATATTTGTCTGAAACTTCTTCAAAAATAATACAAACAAATAACTGAGTAGATCAGTCTATCGATATATATTCGATTATAAGTATATCGATAATTGTATAACAACTTGCTGTATAAATAGAAAACAGACATTGTCAGAGAAAATATCTTTAAAACAATAAATTTTTAAAAATATAAAAAAAAAAATCTTGACTGATAAAATACAATCAGTTATTAAAGTCGAGTTCAAAAATCTTGTTTCAAACGCGCAGAAATTTGGAACAATCGAACTGTTCTTGTTATTAAAAAACAACAAAATTAATAGATCTACAGATTAATCGAAGTCAATTCTGAACAAAATCGGATCGAATAATCAGCATATTAAGAAACTTGAGACAACAATTAGTCAGATAAGTAATCAATTGTACAGTATAATAATAGATATAAGTTATCTAATAACTGTATTGAAAAAGAATATATAGACGCCGGACATTTAAATAGCTGTACAACAGAAAAAATATAATTGTAGAATAGATATCTAGAAGTAATATTGCAGTCGATACTGTCGACTACTAATTGTTCAGCGCTACGTTATATATTTGATTACGTAAGTTATTTTTGCTTATATAACTTCTTCGACATATAACAGTATCTATAATAACTGCTCTTTTTTCTGTCTTTCTGCGTCTAAGATATATTCAGAACAATATCTACTGGAAACTTTAACAACACTTTTTCTTTATTCGGAACTTTTTTTTTATTCGAGAATAGAATTTGCTCCAGTGTTGTCCAACAAGACAAAATAGTAAAATATAGTTATAAAAAGTAGACAAAACTGCTTTCAGAAGCAAATCAGAGTACAGATAATTTCTGTATTGCTAATAATTTTCTGTAGCTTCTTCAGCAAATTTCTTTACTTTATATATTATATTTATTAGATTTTATAATCTTCGATCAAATCTATTATTAATTTAAATTTGTTTTCGAATAGAAAACAATTACAGATCTACTCTGCAATCTATCAATTAAATATATATATTACTATCTGATATTAAGAACTTCTAGATTACTGATATACAAATACTTTGTTGCTTTCGCGAATATTGCTTTGTAATCAGATAATTAAAATATTTTTATAAAATATTTTTTCTGTTTAATCTAAATATAGATATATATATTCTCTGCTCAATAGATAGAGATTCTTGACAGCTGAAAAGAAAAAATAACTATATATTAAACTGAATATATTAAGAAGAAAAATTTCTGAAAAATTGTTGTAAATCGGTTTTGACTTGCTACTATAAGTTGTAACAAGAGAATTTTCTACGTACTATAATATATACAACAGAATACTGTAACTTATAAATATATATATTAATATCAGCAGTATTACTATATATTTATTTCTAGACTTAGTGTAAAAATATCTAAATATTTGTCAGATATACTGCGTATTTTTTGTCTGATAAAAGATTTCTATTTTACGGAGCATATTACAAAAGATTGTATTGCAATAGCACTAGCTGTAGTCTTAATATTTCCCGAGCACAGACTTAAATCGACAAGACTTGTGTTTCTGACTATACTACTAGTTATACTACTGACTATATTACTGAATTGTCTAGATCTACTATTTGAAAAGCAGTATTCTATAAATTTATTCGAATGTCTGAATCAGTATATTACGCTGAGCTATTGCAAGAAAAAAATTACTTTATTGCTGTACAATACAATTTTCGAGTTAAATATATTTTGTAATCTGATAAGAGTTTATCTATTCGGAATTCGAAAAGTCTTAAAATTGATTGTATATAATTCGAGCACTTTTGTTTGTTTAATAACTGCGCAAAACTTAATAATCTCTGCTTTATAATTTGCAGCAATCTGAACAGATTAAACAAACAAATTTTTTATATCTGTTCTGAAAAATATACTATTTATCAATTTTTCGATTGTATTCTGAACTGAAAATCTACAGTTCTTTTTACAAATAAATTATAACTCTATTTTATCTAAAAATAGCTATATTTTATATATTTAAGAATTTAATACTATCTACTTGTTTTACTCGAATACTACTATATCTTTTGCTTTGTTGTTGCTATTCGGAGAAGTTGCAGTATTACAGCTTGGTCTGAAGATTAGAAAATATCTATATTATAATTACAAGTCGATTAGAGCAAATATATACTGAATATCTCGATCAGAATTTTTAATACTAGTGCAGAGTCTGTCTAAAATAATAGACTATTTTGTTAAATATCTACTATCAATTGCTGCTACTACAGACAAAGACAACTGCAGTATTAAGTAAATCGATTATACTGTCTTTCAGAACTTAATACTAATAATACAGTGTTAATAACAATATTAAAAGAATCTTCAGTAATACTATTTTTAATCTTTTTATCTGATACAGAAATCTCGAAGACAATCTCTGACTCGAAGAAAATCAAAATCAATATATATAGATTATTTACAACTCGAATAAAAATAATAGTTTGTTAAACAAGCAATCAGAATTATTGCAGAACAATTTTTATATTTAAAACTGATAAAAAAAAACAATAATCGATATTGTCTAAATAGCGATAACAGAAACGAACTGAATATTAAGAATTAAAATATATTACAATTAATTCGATCTTTACTTCAAAGATCGGAGATTAATCGATTTGTTTTCGATCTTTAATAGTAGCGAAAGAATTAAGACAAATAAAAAGAGAAAGCAATTCGAATCGAAAAACAATTTTGTTTTTGTTTTCGAAATTAATAACTCTGATTTCTAAATCTTTTTAAATAAAATTGGCTTGCTGCTGTTCTTATATATATATTCTACTATTTGATAAAAAATAGATTCTGAAATCGATTGTTCGAAAACGTCAATTTTGTATTGTTATATTATATAATACTTTTATTATATTATTCGGATTATCTCTTTGTTAACAATAAATATTAATTAATTACTTTTTTCGCAGATAGAAACAGAGTGCAATCGATTTCAGCAGATATATTAAATTCAATTTCGAGATACTGCTCGAATTCGACTTTTCTTTTTGCAAACAGATCAGACTTGAACAATATAAAAGCAGTTTCTACAATTAAAAAATATAAGAAAATTATATAGAATTTTTGCTACAGAGAGCTGTCGATATTTTGTCGCAAAAAACTATATTTCGATATTAATATCTCGAGAGAATTTAGAAGCTGCAATCTATCGCTCGAGTACTATTTAAAATGCGTTGTTTTACAGTACAGATAAGAAATTTTCAGAGCTGCAGTTACTATTTAAACTATTTGTCTATTTTTACAATTGCTATTGTATTCAGACTGCTTGTAAATTTTTTGCTGAAAAAAATGTTTAATAAACAGTAAATTTGTATCTAGATAGTTAGTCTACAGTTTCAGTTTGCTATTATTTAGAATATCTTTAATATCTACAACAGATATTGATATTAAACTTTGCAAGAGTTTTCGCAAAAAATATTTTAATACAGCAAATTTTTCCGATAAAAAGATTTTCAGATATATTCGATTTTACAAAAGAGACAAAAATATATTTCAAAAAAAAAAATAGTAGATGCGTTTTACTAAAGACAAGTTTAAAAATCTTAAATGCATTTTTAATATACAAAATCTTAGAAAGATTTTTAATCGACTTTTAGAAGTTACAGAGTTTTAATCTGCGTTTTATATAGATACAATACAATATTATTTTCTATTAAGATGTTATAAGATTTGTCTGCTTTTCGTTATTTGCATTATTATACTAACTTGTTAAAAAACTAGCTAATTATCTGAATTTTATCTACAAAATTTGATCGAAGATCGCTGGCAATAATTTTACTGTTATAAGATTGATAGACAAGATTACTGTCAAATGTCTAGAACTATATACTTCGGACAATTTAGATAAAAATACGCGAACTGTTAGCGCTTGTATAAACGACAAATCGATTTTTGATACAATTATTAATCTATCAGTACAAAGAAATCTCTTAATTAATATTCTGAAGCAACAGCAACTGATACTATTCTTGTATATTTTTTGTAAGAATATCAAATATCTTGAATTCTGCGTTAATACTATAAAACAACTTCTTGAATCGAATCTGAAAAACATTGTGCATAATATTATATGCACTCTTTTTAATCAATCTTTGCAAAAATATACAAATAACTGTTTTGAATATTGCTACAGACAGCTTTAAATATTTGCGTATCGATATTTCTCAGAGCTAGTAAATATTGTATCTAGAAAAAAACTAAACAGAAACAAATTTATTATTAAAAAATCAAATTCTATTATCTGATATTGTTTTGCGCAGCTTGCGCTAGATCTGAGCTTTATATTAGATTTACTCTTGCAACTGAAATTCAAAAAGAAGTTTAAGAATTTGTTCCGAAACTTTATAATATCTATTACAGAATATATTTTTAATCGAAAGCTGATAGAACAATTAATACAACAGCTTCGATATATAATTGTAACAAAGCAAAATACAGAATTCGACAACAAGAAATTACTGATTGTCGATAATAAGATTGATATTAATCTTTGTTATAGATATAAATATTTCTACAAAATTTTTCAGAACAAGATTTGCAGATCTCTCTATACTCAGTAAATCTATAACAACTACTTAGTTAATAGACAATATGTAATCTATTACTATATCTATTGTACTATATTTTGTATTTTCTTTGATACTAGTTTAATTCCGGAAGTAAAAATTGCAGTTTCAGATTCGAAATATAATATAGATAGACAAACAGACAACAACGCTCAGCAGCAGAATTCTGTACAAGATTTTAGTAGTCTTATTCGAGACTGAGACTTATATTTAACAGTAGATTAAAATATCAGATTTGCAAACAAAACGTTTGACAATACTATATTAATCGACAAATTATCGAACAGTTATCTCAGTCTATTTGATATTTTCGAAACGGCGCAGCAGTCTCGATTAACTACAATATTTCAAAAACAGTCTACAAACAAAAGCAGAGATTTATTGTTAATTGCAAATTAAAATTTGTTTAATAACAGTTCTAGTCTGTTCGAGTCTTGTCTCAATCTTCCGGATTCTGTATCGATAACAATAGATTGTTAAATATTGAAAACTATCGATTTGTTGCTATTTTCGGATAGTATAGAAAGCGTAATTACGGCAGCTGAACTCTTAAGCAATATATTGTTGTCGAACTTTTAACAGACAAAAAAGATATTGTTATTTCTATATTTTAGTAAAAAAAGCGTAGTTACAGTAGCTGAATTCTCGAACAATATATTATTGTCGAATATATAGCAGATTAATAGATTATCGAACAATATAAGTCTTTTTATATTTTTGTCAGAAACATTGTTTGTCGTAACTGAAGAGTCCGAGAAAAATATAAAACAGACACAGTATGCAAAAAAAACGCATATAGAACTTAAGCAAGTAGAAATACAACTTACAATTCTATAAGTCGAACTAATATTGCACAACTATCAGCAACAACTCGCAGAATTGTCGATAGTTAAATTAAGTTCTGTTGCAAAAACTTCAGACTTTCAGTCTTATATAAAAAAAATAATAAGAAAAAGAGAGACTGAGATAATCGAGCAACACAAATTTTGTAATATTTTCGATAAAACAATTTCAGTGCCGCTAATAGAGCTAAACTCTTATATAAATCAGAAAATTCTCGACAATAATTTCGAATCTGAAACTATTAATTAGATCTCAAAAATATTGAAAACTGTCTATTTTATTTTGTCTGTTGTATTTTGTCTGTTGTATTTCAATTCTTGTACTTGTCTTACAAAATTGTAGAATAGAGACGAAATATATTTGTCTTCGAATTTATTTACAAAATTAAATAATATACAAGTACTAGAGCGACAGTCGAAAGCAGTTGAGACAGCAGCAGCAACAGAAAAAAAAAAAAAAAATTAAATTGTAGTTAAGACAGAAAAGACAACATCTAGACAATAGCAATATTTCGATAACTTAGTTTCAATTTTTGTAGTTTTTGTTTTGCACAAATTAAAATTTTTTGCATTTCTATTAATTTCTGATTTCTGATTTTAATATTCTGTACAAATCTTGTCTGTTGTTTGTTTCTAGTCTGCAACGCGTTGTCGAGTTTACTATATAATATATTTTAATTTTTCAATATTTTTATCAGCGTCTCTTGAGCTTCTCTGAAAAATATTATATTTCTTTGTATCTGTTCTAGCTGTTCAGTATTTTTTAAAAAAATAATCTGAAAATAATTGAGTTGTTGTTGCAGCTGCTTCTTTTTTAATATTAGAGTTTCGATATCGATTCTAATATTTTTCTTGAAAAATTGATTGTCAGCAATATATACTTGAAACATTTAATAAAACTCGATAAAATTTGCAAAAACTTGCTATTAATATTTAATTTATCTCTCGAAATCTGCTCGACTTTGTTCAGATATCTGCAAAATCTAATATAATAAAAAATAAACAATATTTAATTTTTGATTCTCGATTTGCAATATTGTCTGATACTGCCGACAACAATAATAGTCTGCAATTTGTTAACAAACAATTGTGCGAAACTGCTGACTGTATATTTGTTTCTGCTGATTAAACAGATTTAATGTCTGTAGTATATTCTAATATTGTAAAAGTTAAATCTCTATTGTTTGAGTCCGAGTCTATATTGTTTTATTCTGAACAGAAATATTTGAAAAAAGAATTTTTGTACTTTTCTAGTATTCGGTTAGTTAATTCTGTAACTATAGTAAGAATTATATATGTTTGGCAAGAGTTTATCGATATATAGAGTATTTGTGCAGTCGGTTTGTTTATCAGTAAAACTAGTTAAAAAAATTTGAGATTTGTTATCAGTAGAACTGCTAAAAGCGCTGATATTGTAGATCTGAAAAAAATTGCTGCTGATAGATATTTTGCTTGATTCTGAAAAGATATTTCGATAAATAATAATAAAAAAATAAAATAGTAGAATTATATCTGTTATAACTATATTTAAATACAATTGCTAATATTATAGATAAACAACCGAGACAGTCCAAAGAAACAAATAAATATATCAGTATATAGCGCAACGCGTAATTGTGTCAAACTACAGCAATCTAGATATTTATTGATAATCGCTTCAGTATATATATATATCAGTTTGAAACTCGCAAGTCGAACTCTCTAGCGTATATATATGTTAGTTTAAAAATTGCAATTGCGAACTGCAGTCGAACTCTTTAGTGCATAGATATATTAGTTTGAAACTTGTCAATTGCAAACTGCAGTCGAACTTTGCTAGCTGAAATTGCTATTATTCAATTGCAGCAGCAGACTTTGTTACGACTGTATTTGATACTCGAGTGTAAAATAAATATATATTTTTTTTTGTAGTAATCTATTTTAAATATTCTAATTGTCTATATTAAACTTAGATCTTCTGAATATATTCTGTAATACTAATAGCAAACTAATAGTTATAATTTTAGACTAAATTTTAAAAAGTAACAGTTTTGTCTCGAATACTTCGAACAGCTGTTGTATTTTGCTTAATCGAGTTTTTTTACTGTAAAAATTTGTTTTCTGCTGTTCGATCTTTTCTATAAACAGAATATCAGAGAAATATCTATCAATTTTAAACTGTAACTATAGTAGAGCTTTACTGAATAATATATAAGTTTCGAACAATATTGCTGTATCTTAAATACTATTTCTTTTTCTTTTTTTTTTTTTTTTTCGATTTAATATAATTTCTGTCTGCTGTATTATATATATATTATATTTAAGCTGTCTGATAATCTGCAGATCTCTTTTTGTATCTATAGTGTAAATATTTTGAAAGCTCGAAAACTGTCAGAACTCAAAAAAAAAATAAAAATGTTACTAAATAATACTATCAGTTTTAAGATTCTATAAAATATTAAAAGTTTACTATATTTTTTTTTAACAGCAGTTACGCAGATTTAATACTCGAGATATATTGATAGAATTTGTTGTTGCGCTGAAGCAAGCAATAGACTCTTGTATTATATTTATTTGCTAGCTGATCGACTTTGTAAAAAACTGTTTTGTTTTGTTTTCAAAATATTTCTGAATTCTTTATTTTGTTTTTTGTATTGTTTAAATTTATAAAAATTAAAAAAGTCTGATATACAGACGACTGACAGTCTTGCGCAGAATACAAAATAAAAAAAAAACTCTGAAAACTAAATTAATTAATATCTAGCAGACAAGAAAGAGAGAGCGCAGTAGAAAAAAACAATAAATACGAAGTCGAATCAGAGAGATACTGTCAATTCTTAAATAGTACTGTTAGTCGATTCTTGTTCTGTATTTTAAGACTATAATAATTTCTGAATAGATATATCAAAAGCGCTTTGTTTCTGAAACTGAGTTAATTCAGTTATAATAGATTATAAGTCTTGCAGAAGATTTATCTTAATTCTACACTACTGTTAATTAATACAAATTTTTCAGATCTATACTGTTGTTACAGACAATCTGCTTGTATTTATTATTATTTTGCAATCTCTTTCTGTCTTGCAAAATTAACTATAGAAACAGTTAATTTTATTTGTTCTACAAATTCTTGTCTATTTTTTTTTTCTTAATCGGTATCTAATCTTAAATCTATATATTAAATTCAGTATAGTTATATATATTCTCTACTGAACAGTTACGATTTTCTATATACTGTACAAGATTTTAACAGCGTCGGAGATTAGTATTCGTATAGAAAATCTATTTTTAATTAATATTATTTTTTTGTATATAGCAATTTATCTCAGTATGTTTGTCGATACTTTTAGAATATCTCTATCAAATCTGCACTATATCTATAGCTCAGTAGAACTTATAACTGAAATATTTGCTACAATATATATCGATTTGAGCACAACAACAGGAACAAAAGAGCTGATAGATTTATTGATTCAGATTTTCGAACTGACAGTAAACTTTTTACTATATATAATATAGCAACAACTTATTTTGATACAGACAATTGTTGCTTTAATACTATTGTTGTTTTTCTCTATTCGATTGCTGTATTGTTTTTTGTACAAATTGTTTTTGCAATTTTATTAAAATCTTGCAATCTTCTTTCAGTATACTGTCTGATATTATATATAGAATACAAAATTTTTAATATATATCTGAATTTATCTGTTCGTAACAGTCTTTGCTAGCTCAGTATTGTTGCAAATTCTGCAACTTCTCTACTGTAATTTTTTTATATTTTAAGATAGCAAAAGAGTCAGTCTAACAAAACTCCGATTAAAGAGAAACAAAAACAATTATAGTAACAAAAATACTCTGTTTATCGATATAACTGTTTCTTGTATTTAAAATGTGCAAACTGAATAATATATTAATTTCTGAATATTATTTTTCAGTTTTTGCTCGATATTTTAAAATTATTTGTATATAATTGTCTACTGAACAGAAAATACTTTTTTGTTATTTTGTTTTCTGATCGAAGTACAGAGCAATCTAACTCGAAAATTTTTCGAAAAAATTTACAAAATTGATTTTTTTCAGATAAAGTCTGATAAAAAATATTAAATTCTGCTAAAATATTTTTATCGAGTTTGACTGAGTAATCTCTATAGATATAGAGTCTCTGTAGATAAATTTAACAGTATTTTGATAATTGTTACAAATATTAATATTATTGCACAGCTTTCTTATTTAAAGAAGTTGATATTCGATTTCAACTATTGTCAGATTCGTATACGTCGCATTTATTTGATATAACAAATTAATTGTATAGATATATAACAATATTTGCAGATTAACTGATCTACTAAACTATATAGACAACAAACTTGGCGCAATAAATATAATTAATAGAATACTTAATAATAATTTGATTGATTAAAACTATATAAATCTGACTGCAATTATTATAGATTAACTGCTGATTTAAACAAAATTTTTTGTATTTTTATCTACTTCGAATATAAAAATCTATCTAAAGAAAAAACAAGTAAAAGCGCGGACAATCGAGTTAAGTATTACAAAAAATCTATAATTCTCGATCAGCTTCTCAGATTACAGATAGTTAATACTGATTATATTAATAATAAATTTGTAGCAACTGTAAATTCGCTTAAAAGTAGAAAGAAGTTATTTGTTACTGATAAGTACTGCAACTATTATTTGTTTTTTATCTCTAACAGAAAAATAGTATCTGTTAACAACAAAGTTCGAAATCGAATCAGATTACTGATTACTCAGAATATTCGAAAAAATATAAAATTTATAAAACTGAAATTTCAATTTTTAACTCAATATCTGAATTGAAATTCAATCTGAAAAAGAATCTAGATTGTATATATCTAATTTGAGATAGCAAAACAGATTAAGCAGTATATACTATATATATTACTGTCAATTAAAAGATTGCGACTTTTTTACTTATACTATCGATATTAATATTTCAGTAATTTAACAAATATTTTTTCGACTAAGCTAGTTTTCGAGACAGATCTTAAAATATATAATACAATATCTAATATATCTACTTAGATCTCTTTTGTAGATCTCGGAATACTATATATATATTTTTGTATATTACAAGTTCTTTGCGAAAATAATTATTTTTTTGTATAAAATTATAAATTCTCTCTATCAAAGTAAGTACAGTCTGCTGTTTGCTTATATATAGACAATATAGAAGATAATTTAAATTTGAAATAGTATTGTAATTTTGTTAAATAAGATAGTTTAACAGCGTAAGTTCTACTGAAGAATCGAACAGTAATTTTTAATATTCGAATTTTAACAGTTTTGTACTGTACTGTAGAGATACAAACTGTAGCTGTCTATAGCTGCAAAATAGTATATTTCTGATTTCGAGTTTACTGCGATATTCTTTTCTTGTATTGCAGTCAGATTATTGTATTATATATTTGTTGTATCGATTCTGTTTTAGAAAAATTAAAACAAAATTTATTTTTACTGAATTCTGCCGTCTGTAATCTTTGACTAACAGAAATAAAAAAAAAGTATTTTGCTCTGTAATAGTAAAATCTGTTTGCTATCGAAAAAATCTAATAATTATATATTGCAAATAAAAAACTAGTTTTTTTATATCGATTCTGTAAATCGCCGATATATTTAACGCAAAACAGCTTTTCAAAGAAAAAACCGACTTGCAACTAAAATAAAAAGACTTTTAACCGAGCTTAAATCTCAATATTGCAATATAGTATAACAACTGTTAAAAAGCAATTATAGGCGATATCGATATACAACAAAAAGAAACTTAAATTAAAAATATTCGATTTAATAATCTTTAAACAACTGATTTTCTCTCTGCATATCGCAGATTACTGAAGTATTATATACTAGCGGACGCATTTTCTACTCGCAATATATTAATAAGTAAAGAAAGACTTTTATTTGTTGCAACAAGATTATCAGAATCGAGTTTCAAAAAAACAAAATACAAAAAGTCTATTAAATTGCAGATTTTTTATTACAAGTTTATGTTTCTGAATTAGATAGAATCTGCTATTATAGTATTTAACAGTATATCGAAACTTTTTGCAATCAAAAAATACAAAAATATTGCAAACAATAAGATAAAAAATATTTTTTCAACTCAGTATTTCGAGACTGTTAGCGTAATATCTGTTATTAAAATATTTCAGACTATTACAGAGATTTATATAGTATACAAAAGAATAGATATATTATTAAGATATATTTTGACAATATTAAAAAATCAGTTTGTTTCGTACAAGATCGAAACAATCTGCAGAGAAATAAATTCTGTTGTGCTAATAATTTTTCTGTTAATATTCTAGTTCTAGATAATTTAAAAATTTCTCTATCTATACAAGAATCTGCGTCTCTTTTATAGAACAATAGATTGTAAACAAATGCTAGTTAATCGACTGAATTATATTGAGATCGATAAAATCAGAATTTAATATTGTAAAGTTTAACTTATCTTAACAGTCAATATAGATAAAAATATACTTCGCAGCTGCTAAACAAATAAAATATATAAACGCAAGAATATCAGAGATTTGAAACTAATAATAGTCGAGATAATAAAGTCAGAGACAAGTTTGATAAATGCGCAAATATTAGATTTACAATTTTCAGAGAGATAGAAAAAAACTACAGATATTAAAAGTTTTCTGAATATTACAAAAATATTCAGTTTTCAGAATTTTCGAAATGTAAATAGTTAATTACTCAGATATAACAAGTAGACTATTAACAAATATTAGTATTTATTTCTATTACCAGAGTCGACTAGTATATATCTCAAGACTTATATTTTTATAACTCAAGTCTCGGTTCAGATAAATTGAACAATATTTAGTTAAATATTGTAATATAGTTACGCATATTTATATTATAATCAAGTCAATTATAATAAATGCTAGAGATATATATACTGTATCAAGTTTGTAATTTTTTTACCGTTTATTTGACGTTTGTCTCTGCTATATATTTGATCTGAAAGCAAGTTTGACAGTAACACTGACTTTATATATTCTGTCTATTTTTATTAATATTAAATGTAGTACTTGTCTGACCGACATTTCTCGATATTTTAATATTTGCTTGAAGACTTTGTTTATTCCGATTTTAATAATAACAATATATCTGTATTAATCGACTATTGTCTGTCGACTGCTTATCTATTGCTAGAGATTTATCAGTTTTGTCGACTGTATATATCGATATATATAGCAATTCTCGAAGAATTAACTTGATTGTTTTCGAATTGTCTGATTTCTTCTATTGATAAACGTTTCTACTTGCTGTCTTGTATATATAATAGAGATATTTTTGATTTTCAGCAAATAGCAATAAATAATTAGAGTAAGTCGAATAAGCAGTTTTTGTCAGATCTATCTCAGATATTGAAATTCAATATTAAGTACTGTTGTCTGATAGATTGTTATTCAGAAACTATAGTTGAAAGAATTTTTTTCGATATCTGCTTAGTGCAATTGTAAGACAGAGTAATACTAGTCTATCTCGATCAGTTTTAATTTTCTTTTATTCGAGAGTTTTAAATTCTAAATATTACAACTAGAATATCTGTAGTATTACAATAGTTGCAAATTAATACTCTGCTGTATTATAGACTTTCGAGCAGAGTTAATATTCTTTTTTAATAGATTTTTGTATTAAAACTTGTAAATCGAATCTATATTCTGTAACTATACAACGACGTCTTTTACAGTCTCAGTCAGAGCAATATCGAAATCAGAAATAGTACTAATACAATTGTACAATATTACAATATTATATTCTATAGTTTTCCGACTGTAAGCAAGATTAGTGTTGTAATTAATATTTGATACAGTTCGAATAGTAGTATTATTTAATATAATTGTAAATAAGTATATATTGTTACTGTACAAGTTGTTTCAGCTAACAGTTTTTTAATTCTGTATAAAATCGATGTCAGAATCGATATTTGTTCGAATTCGAAATTCTGTAGAATTTAAGAAAATATCGAATTGCAAATTGTTACAGCAGTATAAAAAAAGATTATTATAATTTGTAAATACTGAAAGTTAAGCAAAATTAGTATAGAAATTTGTATAAAACTGCAAATAGTCTGAAATACTGTTGCGCTATTGTAAATTAGTATCGAACAGATTGTTTGTTCTGATTTAACTATTAAAAAAGAGCAGTATTCTAGATTTTAATAAATTTTAATTGTTTGAAATTATAAAATTTTCTGTACTAAATATCGAATATCGGTCTCGATATTTTTTGATATACAAAAAATTTAAAAATCGAAAAAATATATTTAGCAGATATCTGTTTCTATCTGTTTGTTTAATTACTGTCAGTAAAAGACTCTTTGCTATTATTGTACAAATTGATTGTATCTTTAGCGTAAATTATACTTCTTTGTAATTTTTGTTGTATACAATAATTTGAAATCTATAACAAAGAAAAATTATTATATCAGTTTCAGAGAGAACTGCAAGCTGATAAGTTTTTTTTAAAACTATTTCTTTGTGTTTGCGAAAAAACTTATTGCGCTTTACAATATCTGATAGCATAATAAAATACTATATTAATACTAGAGTGTACAGAAGTTTGGTACAATTCGAAAGAAGATAGATAGATATTATATATTATCAGCAATATAAAACTAGTTTTTCCGAACTTGATTTTATATCGACTGACAGAAACAATTTCGGACACAAATATCTTTTTTATATAGTACAGCTGTTATTTATTTTCGATACAGTCTAAAACTGATTTTTTTTTCAGAAATAATTAATTCTGCAGTTTTTATTTCTAGTATTAAATTAATTTTTTTTTTGAATCGATAGAATTGTTATCTGTTTTGCTGAATTTGCGCTTTTGTTCTCGATACTCGATTTTTGAACTATATACTCTGTATTTTAAATATTTAATTCTGCTGTAATAGAATATATTAAAATCAGTTTTCAGACTCTGTTGCAAAACAAATTACTTTATTGTTTACAGAAAATTACTGATTTTCTATCTGATTTTTATAATATTTTAAAAATAGATTGTTGTTGTATTTGCTAAATATTGAGTTGTAATTTTTACAGATATCTTGTAGTATCTGCACAACTTATATATATAATATTTTGACTCGAAATATTCTAAGATTTCTGTTTCTGTAATAACTGTTTAATAGAACTGCTGCAATCTACTTAAAATTTTAAATATATAGATTCTATCAAGTCTGTATTGTATTGTATTATAACAATAATATATTTTGTTTACAAATAACAGTATATAATTCAGCTCGAAAAACAATAATAATAGAAGTATTGCGTATACAATTTCTGTACAGTTGTTTTTGAAATCCGATTTTGTATAAATACAGTTGCGAAACTTTGCTATACAATTTATATTATCGATTGTAAATTGTTTCTCTGTCAAAATAATATTTAGTCAAAAATAATTTTGTCGCAACTTGTTGTCTAGACAATTTTGCAGATTCTGTTAAATAGTTTAACTATCTAATAATAAAATAAATAAGCAATAGAGTTGCGGAATAAATCTGTTAAGAAATATATAACAAAAGTTGAAAGCGCTAGAGAAGACAGAAGCTTTGATTGTATCTGTATTCAGTAAAAGAATTATATCGATATTAATTAATAGCTATATATAACGGTTTTTCTACAACGCTAGATTTATCGGATTATTGTGCTTTAGATCTTTGTCTTGAAACGTTCTCAGCGTTAATAGATATACTGATTTGAAAAATCTGAAACTATTTAGCAGCACTCTCAGATATAGAGATAAGTATCTACACAGATACTGCGGAAATAACTTGTCTACTAGTATATTATAAGTAAAAAAACAATATAGATATATCGACAGATTACTAACGCTTTCTATATATAGAATTTATCTTCGATTCTCGATAATCGAACGTGCTTGTACTCTACTAGATTAGATTACTGTATATTATTGTTTTTGTAAAATAGTCTTATTGCAGTCTCTCTATCTTTGATCAGTTCTGTTGTAGTTTGAAAAGATATAAAATATAATATTCGAAATAGTTGTAACAATTACTGCAATTTTAATATCGCTTTTGATCTAACAATAATCGAATATTTGCTGATTCAGATCGAAATTATTTTTGAGTAAAGTCTTAAGTCTGTATATATTGTAATAGCTATTCGAAAACCAATATTTGAGCAGATAACAAAAATATTGTAGAATATTCTGTTTAGTAATCTGCTCAGAACAAAAAAAATGTCGATTTAAGATTTTAAAAATTTTGTTGTATTAAGAAATATTCTATTTGCAGTTAAAAAAATCGAAAACAATAAAATCTTCTAAATAAAAGTATTAAATAAATACAAGAAATAAGCTATAAGTTCGCTTATCTGAACTAGTTTCAAACACAAAATTAAACAGATCTTGAAATTGCAGTTAAGAATTAATATTTATCTGCAAAAGCTCGAGAAATATTAGAAAAACAATATTTCGAATATTATTTTTATTAATTGACAGAATATATATATCTGTTGTAGATAGCTTCAGATCTGCGATAAGTATATCTGAACAACAAAAAATATATTTGCAAATAACAAATCGATAGCTGCAAGAAGTCGGTTGCTCAAATATACAAAAATATATATTATATATTGTATATCTACAGAACAAAGTATATTTCGGTCTGCAATACAAACAAGTAAAATACATAAAATTGCTTTTGAGAAACATCTATTTAAGAGAGTTTCTGTTAATATTCTCTCGATAAATCAGAACTGCGCTTGTTTCTTAATTGATAAAAATAGAATTTCAAATACAGAATTGATTTTGTATTTAATTGTACTGTTTAACAGCTGCAGTTATAGAGAAAAGATCGGCAATTGCTCTGAATACTGCAAACTTGTAGAAAAAATTGAAAACAAGTTTAGACTTAAAGTCTGTCTGATTGTTAATAAAAAGTACACTATTGTATAAATAATATAATCTACTGTATATATCTGAAGAATAGATATCTATAAGTATTTCTGAAACAATTAATAAAACAGTTTTTTCGCAGACAATTCTGTAAAGATCGGCTAAACAAACAAATATAACAAAATATTTGCTATATTTATTGCAAATAGAATTTGATACGCAACTGATTTGAATAAAGTTAAAAAGTCTTTCTACAGTCTGAGAAATGTAGTTTACTGCTTTGCAAAAAAAGCGATATAAATAAACAGCTGAATAAAGTTGACAAACTTGTTATTGTAGTTGTTGTATCTTATCTGTATAATACAGAAGAACTTTTTTCAATTGTTTGTAACAAACTAGCGAAAAGATTAATACTCTGATAAAATAGAGAACAATTATAAAGAAAAAAAAATTAATTAAATTCTGTTAATCGAGACCGAATTTAAGATTTTGAGCTTGTAGAATATTAAAAATAATACTTGCTTTATTCTTTGTAGTAACAATTACAATACGCAAATATATAAATTGAGACAGACAAGAAGTACTGTCTGTTGCTATCTACAATTTCAAAAGAGTAACAATTTCTGTCGAACTATTAAAGTTATTTGCAAATATACAGATAATATCTGTAATTAAAAAAAGCAGCCGAGTATATAAAATATCGAATATATTAAATTGTAATAGATATTTTTAATAAAAACAATAGAATCTAACTTTATAATAAGTAGATTTAGACAATATTGTCGATATCTTCAATTTTGAATTGCTGTTTACAATAAATATAGAATAGTTAAATATAATTGTTGTTGTATCGAGTTGTAGATCTATATTGTTAGTATTATGTTTTTTTTTGAAACTATTGAAAGAAAACAATTTGCGAAAAACAGTATTCTTAATTTGTTTTTCTACAAATAGAAATAAGAATAGCTGTTGCGTTATTGTATTACTGAGATTATTTAATAGTCGAGCAAAGCAATCTTTATTGTAAAAAGTAAACTTATATATTTTAGAGAAATATAGTCAAATAGAGTAAGTATATAGTGCTATTATATAAAATATAAAAGAAAAGTGTATACTATCTTTTAAATAAGAAAAAATTAGTTTGCTGAATTATTTCTAGAGAAGAACTTGTTTTTTTTTTTTTTATATCGGAACTTTTTTCGAAAACAATAATAACAATTTTGTTTAGTACAAGAACGCTTGTTTTTATATATTGTCGATTGTTGTTTTTTGCAGAGCGTTTGCTAAATATTTTTTATAAATCGAATTCTGAAATTATATTTTAATAAGAAAAATATCGAATCTGTAAAAAATTAAACTTTTTGTAATTTTGCAAAACTATAGATAAAACAATTTCGATCAGAAGATTTGATTACTAATTCTTGATAATACAATTCGAAAAATATATTTCGATTAGTATATATTTTTGAGTTTGAAAACTATTTACAATTTTATTCAAATTATTATATTTCTGTTATTATATTTAGATAAAAACTTAACAATATTTTATATCTAGACAAAAACTCTATTAAGATTTTGCAATCTGTTAAAAAACTCAGTCTGCTATTACTTTACAAAAATATATTTTATCTATATAAAACTTATCGATTTAAAACAGATAACAGATTTTTGTATTTAAATAATAAATAGTAAATTGCAGATCTGTATCTAGAAAAATATAAGAAATTTTTCTCTCTTCTATATTTTTTCAGATATCTAATTGTTTTTAGTTCTCGACAAGTATATCAGATATACAATACAAAAAATATATTTAAATATATTTAATTTCTGCAACAAGAATATATATTGCTATATATATTAATACAACTTGACTGAAGATATTGCTTGTAAATATTTGTAACTAATTAGATTTTCGAAAAGCAAAAGAAGAGACATTTTACAGCTACAATATCTGACAGAAAAAAACAAACAAATAAAGAAATTTCGAGATATATTTAATAGTCTTCTGCTTTTTGTTAAACTCTGATCGATATTAAAGATCGACATATTCTATAAACTATTAATATTTTGTTGTTCGAAGAAAATAATATACTATTTTGTACAAATACAAGAAAGTTAATACAGTATTCTCGGTAGACAGATTAGTATCTTTTTCTATCTCGATAATTATATTGTAATTGTTGTATAAAACAAGAATATATTCTTGTTGTCGAAAAACTTTTATTTAATTAAACAGTTGCTATTGTAACAAAAAATATTTTTTTTCGATATTTTCGACAATAAACAATCTACAATTCTTTTATGCTTGCAGTCTATTAAATATATTATATTCTTTTTTTATATTTTTTTAGAGAATACAAAGTATTTGAAATTCTGTATTAAAATTATAAAATCTATATTTCTATTTAATTTCAAAGACTCTGTCAACAATAATTTTATATATTAATACAATAGCTGTTTCAACTGATATAAATAATTCAGCAAGAATTATCGAGTGTATTGCAGAAATAGCAGCAATCTTCAGATACAATAGTATTTTTATCGACAATTATAGTTTTTTATTTAATATTATTTTTTTGTTATAATCGGTCAAGTATCTCGCAAAAATAATAGAAAAATTCAAAAAAAAAAGAAGAAATTTTAATACAGATAATAGTATAAATTGTCAAAACTTGTATTAATTTGCAATTACAGAAATATACACAATATATATCTCGATATCGACAAACTAATATTCAGAGATTTTTTTCGCAATATATATCTGTCTCAGTTCTATCGACTGAATAAAAAAAATATTAAAAATAAAGTTAAGTATCTTAAGATATTATTTACAGATATTTAATATTGTCTCTCAGAAATCGAGACATCAGCGCTTTTCTCGAACTGCAAAACGTGTAACTCGAATATTATATTTTGCTGTAAAAGATTTTTTGAGCAATTATTTGAAGATAATATTTTTTATTTTTTTTTGCAGCATATATATTATAATTGCAACTACAAAACAGAATATTATTGCAAACAGTATCTAACTATTTTTGCTGTAAAATATAATATTTTCTGTACTTTTTTTAATAATACAGCAACTTCGAATATTACAATTCAAGAATCAGATATTAAATCTACTCTATTTTTTCAGTTTTCTGCAAACTTGTTTCAGTTATACTCAGATTCTGCAATTTCGAAATCGACAATTCTATTACTATTAATATCTATTTAAGTTTCAGATACTCTTACGCTTGTATACAAAAATTTAATCGAAAATTTTTCGAAATTGATTTATTTGATATCTGTATAATATCTGATTTAGCAATATTTACGTTTTTCTTAAAACAATGTTCTGACTATAATTTTTTTTGTATTTTTCTACAATAAGACTTCTTTTTGTGTAAAAAGATCGAGTATAAAAAGAATTTTAAATTTGACAAAAGTGCTAGATATATATAAACAGAATATCGAGTATATTTATATAAGTTATAGTACTACAGCAGAGCTTAAATTTATTAATAGCAAGACTATTGTATAACAAGTTAATTAATTTAAAAATTATATTATTTTTAAGATTTCTGTAAATATTGTAGATAAATTAAAATATTAGTACAAAGCTATAATCAGCGTGTCTTAATTAATAGAAGAACAAAAAACTATACAAGAAATAAATATCTCGAGTATAAAAAAATATTTTTAATATCTATTTTTTCTGAATATTTTGCGATCAGAATGCAGTTTTTTCTTAAACAACAACTTTTGTTTTATTTTTGTTATTTCTTAATTTGTCTAATTTTAATTTTTAGTATTTTTGTTGTTTTCGAGTTTCGCAACAGATCAGTCTCTGTATTTTACAGTATTATTAAACTGACAATAATTATTTTTATTCAGAGTCTGCTTGTACAATCGATATTTTTTTTTCAAAATTTGAATATATTCTTTTTTGTTCTTAATATTTATTAATAGATTTCCGATATTATTGTTGTTTTCCGACAATAAATTTGTTGTAATTACTGTTTTGTTTTTGCTAGATAAAATCTAAATTATAGTTAAAAATTCCGAGAACTTTTTAAATATTAATTAGTATTGCTCTAGATTTTTTTTTGCTATTGCAAACTTTTTTATTTTTATCTCGAGAGCATTACAAGTGTTCTTGTAATTCTGCTTTTTTTTCTGCAGCTTGTTTTTCAAATCGATATAGAACTTTTAAGACTTTATATAAAGAGTCTCGAGCTTTTAACAACAATCTAGTATTGCATTCAAATCTATTTGAATTTGCTGAAATTGAAAATCAGTCTGATATAGATTAAAGTTCTGTTTGTTGATTTAGAAAATAAAAGTTTGATTTTGTTAAAATATTTTTTCTTCTCGATATATATATTTTTTGAAAAACTCTTAAAGAAAACTATTGTCTGTCGATAGCTGTTGCTTCGATTATCTCGATTGTACTAATAAAATAAACAACTTATCTGCAATATATATTTTATCTCAGATATAATCGATTTTGAAATCGAGAAAAAAATTTTCGTTACAAAAAACTTAACAATTGCTGCAATAGAAGATTGAATAACAGTTGTAAAAATATATTAATAGAAGTATCGAGAACTCTATATTTTGCGTAAAAAAAAAATAGCAGAACAAACTTGCAGAAACTGCTTTCTTATAACAATAAATTTAGATCTTTATTTCTATTTACAGATACAATAAATATATATTTATTGATTTTTTTAAGTTGTTTCTGCTTATTTTAACGTAACTCGATATTTAGAGCTGCTTTTGTTAATTTTGCAGCAATTATAATAATCAGATCGATTTTTTTTTAGCATATCTTAAACTAGATTTCTCTGTCTAACTTTAATAATACTTGTATTGTATACAATTTAATTCTGTATCAGTTAAATAGTTCGAGAATTGTTTATATCAATTTAATATTACAATTCGAAAATATAGAGTAACTCTATCTTACGCTATACAGAATATTGTAATATTGAAATTTATCTTTCTGAGCGTTTTGTGTATCGGATTATATAACGTTCGAAAATAAAAAAATTTGTATATCGATTTTAAAATTTTAATAGAAAATAGTATTTCTCGACAGATTTGTAAATAACAGAAATAATATTTAAATATTATTGTATTGTCGAATAAATACAGAAAAATTTGTTATTTCTTTTAAATCGAGATAAATCTTATCTGTACAGTTCTATTGTTTGTGCAAAACTATAATTGTTCTGAACAGAAAATTTAATTCTGAAACAACTTTTTAATACTGTTCTGCAAGAAGATTTTAATTAGATCTGTTTTTTTCAGCAAAAGTAATTTTGTATACTGCAACTAGCAGACTATATTAATCGAATATCTATTTATTGTTGTTGAAATTTTCTATAATTTTTTGTATTAACAGTTGTATTAAAAAAAGAGTTCTTATCCGAACTATTTTGTATATTTTGAAATTTTCTATTAGATTTTAAGTTAAGCTAAAAGCAAAAAATAGATAGAGAATTTCGAGTATTGTTAAGAATTTTTAGTTGTTTCTAGTTTTATTTTACAAATCGAAATCGATATATAATTTTTTTCAATTTTCAGTTTTTAAATATTCTATAAAACAGTTAATCTGTATATTTCTCCGATTTTATTCTTTACAGTATAGTATTATTATCTAACAATCAAATTTTTTTTAATATAGCAAACAACAATAACTTCGACTTAAATATAACTTCTATAACAATAGATTCGAGCTACAATATTAAATTACAGCAACTCGAGCAGACAATAAATACAGATTAAATTTTGCACAATTTATTCTATAGCTATTTGCAGATACTTAGTTGTCAAAAGTATTTTAATTTTTTGCAGCAATTTGTAATACTCAGAGAAAAATTTGTATAATTAGATTAATCTTGAAATATAACTAATACTGTACATAGTAGCAGATCTTTCGAAATATATATTAAAAATACAATTTATTGTTACAAACTGATTTTTTTGTTGCAGAAATTTAAAGAACTTAAAAATTTACAACAGAGCAGTAGCGCTTTTTCTCAATAAACTGCATAATTTTATCAAATATATTGTACACAGAAACAATCTGTATATAACTATTTAAATTTTACAGCAAAAGAATTTCGAGAAGATCGAGATTGTAGTTAACAATATTAGTTAGAAAAAACAGAAATAAACAGTATTTAATTAAACAGAATAAGATTCTGATAGTTCAAATTTTAGTATATCTCTTTCTTAAAAATATAAATTTTATTAATTTAGTTGTTATTCTATTCTGTTTCGACAGTATAGTAACAAATAATCTCTGTTAAAAACACTTAAGTTGTTAGTCTGATATATATTGCTAAAAATTATCTATATAAGCGTAAAGTTAGATAGATCTGAATCTATTTATTTCAAAATATATATTCTCGAACAAATATTTTTATAAAGTTTTACAAAATATCTGTTGAACAAGAAAATTTGCAGAAATTATAATTTGTCTATTTTTGATATTTTTTTAGAAAATATAAATCTGTTAATATGTTTCTGCGTGTAATATACGCCCGATAATCTTTTATTTTGTAAGATTTTAGTATTGTACGTTTCTGCGATTTCTACAGAATTTAACAGAGTTATTTCTACAAGTTATATTAGTATATAAGATTTAGCTTATATCTCTACAGTATTAAAGCAAACAAATTGTTTTTGCTTGCAAATTAAATCAATTTGTAAAAGAATGCGCTCTGTAAAATTCAGCTTACGTCTTTACAATATCGAAACAGACAAGTTGTTTTTGTTCGCAAATTAAATTAATTTGTAAAAGAATACGCTCTGTACAGTTCAGCTCTCTGTAAGCGAAAAACTATTATAATATAGTTGAGTTGTACAAAGTGCACGCTTCTACAAATTAAATTAACTTGTAATTAAAATCGGACTTGCTCGCTTTAATTTTTGTAGAGTCGAAAACTATATATTATAAGAAACTGATGCAGTTTTGCACAAACTCTGACTTTGTAGAGATTGTAGAGATGTACAGCACTAAAATCTTACAAAAATAAAAACTAAAAAGTATATATTATGTTATACTAGTCGATTTCTGATCTAAAGTTATTCTTGAAATCGATTTAGATTGCCAGTAACGCGGCATCAGAGATACTAAAATATAATATACAATTATTTACAGAAAGTATGTTGCCGCTACTTCGATATTTTCAGAGATCTTCTATATCTCTATCTACTTATATAATTACACTGATACGCACTAATTGTCTACAGCTTCAAAAAAAACAATATTTATCTATCAAACTTACTTTAGCTCGAAAAAATTTGATTGTATTTTGTGCTCTATTTTATATTCTATTCTTGTCTTTTCTTAGTTTTCAAAGCAGCTATTATTCAGTAGTAAAAACGCTAGTAATTTCGGCATAATTTATAATTGCAGTAAAAAGAAATATATCTCTCAAAAAAGAGAACTTGACAAAATCAAAAAATTAATTTCGTTTTCGATCTCTGTACAGTTGTAATTGTTTCTAGATTGCAAAGCAGAAAATAGAAAGAACAAACAATATAGAATAGATTTAACAGATATCTTAATCAAAAGAAAAAATTATATATTTCAAATCGATCAGAAAGAAGACAGATTTTTTTAAATCGAAAAATTATAAAAATTCTATCTACAGAACTGTTAATCAATATTTTCTCGAATATATATCAGCGTTTGATTTTCAATTTACGGAAGAAAGACTTGATAAAGATTTTGTACAATTATATATATATTTGTTGTAAGATCTAGCACAACTTGTACTACTTATTAATAACAATTTGCAGATTTCTGAAAAACAATTGTACAAAAACAATTGCTTTCTGAATTTTGCAAACGTGTTAACAAAAATAATAGCAGAAATCTAATTACACAAGTAAAGATCTGAAATAAGTTGAATATTGTATTTGTACTTAAGATTGCAATAGAGTTATATAAAACAAATATATTAAATCTTAACAAGTTCTTCTATAAAGAAATAATAAGTACTGTAAAGTCAGAAAAGATTTGTACTTTAAAACTATTAATTGCAACTGACTTAAATATTTATTAATTGTTTTCAGAGAGATTATTAATAGCAATAGTTATTGTATACAGAAGATCCGAAGTAGTGGAATTGCTAATAAAAGAGTATAACGTTACTTTAACAGCGTATTCTATTTATGTCGCTATATAGAAACGAAAATCTTAACAATATTTGTTAAAGCTAAATATCGATTTAAATAAGAAGAGACAAGAACAGATATTATTTATATATACTGTAGAAAACAGATCGAGCTATTTAATCGAGAAACTAGTTAGTACAACAGATATTAATATCAATAAAAAAAAAAAAAATTCGAAAATCTGTTAGAGAAAACAGTATAGACAAAAAACTATCTTAATTTCGACAAACTACTGTTATATTATAAAGTCGACGTTTAAGTAAATCTCTCTCTTTTGAATACTATTGCTAAAGATTGTTTAAAGTTTGTTTAACAACTTTTGAATCAAAAAGTTGACATTAATATATTAAGCAAGTATAGAGATACGTTGTTGCAACTATTATTTAAACAGAACTATTTCGATTCAGAGTTAAGTAATCTTATAGTGCAAATATTTATTGCTGCTGAAACAGATATCAACAAAACGTACAACAAAATATATAACAAAATATTTTTGTTGTATTTTCAAGTTCTCGAAGCCGAAGCGCGTAGATTCTCTGACAATTATTATAAAAAAAAATAGTAACTTATTATTTAATACTTGTTACAGAATAAAATCGATATTAACAAAATTATATTAAACGGCGACTCTGCGTTAAATCTTATATGCGGACTTTTTAACAAGTATTACAGAATTATACTGATCGAAATACTATTGCAAAAGAACATCGATTTTAATATTTTAAATTGTAAAGATCAGACAACGTTAATATATAATCAATTTAATAGTACTGAGATTTACAAACTTGTTATTTAAGAGATCGATTTCGGGACTGTAGATACTCTTAAACAAAATATTTTATATATAGCAATTAAAATATACAATTTCTTAATAGTCGAAGTATTTCTCGAGTATTATATTGATACTTCAATTCGAGATAAAGAGAACAATACAGTATATTTTTATTTGAATAAAATAAAGAATTCCGCAAATATAAATTTAAAAGCACAAATTTTGCAGTTGCTCGATAAATAAAAGAAGAAGAACAAGTAGAAATCGGAGAACAATTGAAAGTTAAAAAAAATAATATAGAATATCAAATTTTGTATCGAGATAGACAACAATTTAATACTTTTTTTAATAAAAAATTGTTTCGGTATACTATAATAAAAATATAGTAAAATCAGCTATATTAATCAGCAAAAAAGAATAAGAAGTATTGTCGAAGAGCAAGAAACTAACAATAGTTTTAATAGCTGAAACTGTTATCTTATTATTTCTCTGTTTCTCTGTTTTTATTTCAGCAAAAAAATTATATTATTGCAGTTGTCTAACAAGATAATATCAAAAATTAACAGTAGATATGCGAATAGAGCTTTCTTGCTTATTCAGATAACAGAGTTTGCTGTCTGAAGTTTTGCTACACAACTGAATTCTGTTATCAATTGCTTTATATTAGAAATTCTTAAAATTGTTTCGATTATTAAAACAGTATCGATTAATTTTTGCAGATCTGTTTTTACAATCTGATCTATAATATTTTTGTTCGAATTAACTTCTCTATATAGAACAATACGGAAACGAAATCTTTCGATATTTTTTAATTGTTGATTTTTGCTGACTTTTCTTGTTTTATTGTTGTTGCAAAACAAACAAAGCAATATACTAGTACTATTAAACAGCTCTGAAACAAAAGAGTCTTAACAACAGCACTGTTAATATACTATAGTATAGAGATAACTATAAAACTGAACAGTTTTAATCTACTCTGCGTCCGAGAAATTTAGTTCAGTATTAAATATTAGATATTGCAGATTATTTTTAATACAATTAATATTCTGAATATAATATTAAACAAGTTAATCAGAGATAGCAAGCTTTTCTAAATATAGATAAAAAAGAATAGAAACAGTATATAGAGATTCTCTATACAATTTTTTAATCAGATTATAGAAATTCTCGATATTTTAATCGGAGTTATATACAGAAATATTAAGCAATTTTTTTTTGAATCGATAGAGATTATTTTTAGAACAAAAGTCAGAAACTAAAAAATATTTGTTAATTTATATAATCAGAAACAATTTATAGAACAATTTGTTTTCTGTATTTATTGAGATTTCAGTATTTGTAAAAACTATAATATAAAATTTCGAATACAGCAGCTCTTCTATATATTTCGAATATCTATATTTTTGTGTCTCAACTATTTTTAAGATACTGATTGTATTGATTTTCTTGAATTTGCAACAATATATATTGTAATCAGTTTGCAGTTTAATTAATAGATTGTATTGTCAATAATATTTGTTTTTTTGATTTTGTTTTATTCTGAGTAATTTCAGACAAACAGTTAAATTGTATATTCAGAAAAAAGTCGAGATAGTAATTGCAGAAATAATTACTTTCTTGTATATACAAATAAATTTAGCAAAATATTAACAATCTTAAACACAAACAACAAAAACAAAGAAAAAATCAAATAAAGAAAAAAGAAGAAAATTTCTATATTTTTTTAATCTTTTAAGTTGCAACTGATTTAATACAGAAAACTGAGATCTTAAAAAAAAAAAAATAAGAAAAAAAGAAAAAAAGAAAAAAAATAAAAGAAACTTTTTGCTTTTTTATATTTTCTGACTGTAGCTGAATTCTGTAACTAGTAATACAGTATCTGAATTCTTAATTCGAGAAAAAATTTATAATAAATAACTAGTTGTAATACAGCGTCTGAACTCTTTTAAATAATTAATTTCAGCTGATTCTCGAAATAAAATATATTGTTTGCTCTAGTAATCAGTTTTCTTCTTAGTATCAAAAGAATCAGTTATAATATACTAGAGTTGTACTACAAATAATCGGTTCAATCGATTCGAATCAGACTGTTAAACAGAATTAGTTTTTAGTCTTTTAACTGCTAAACAAAGTATTTTTACAATATTAATTTTCGAATTCAAAAAGATAATATAAAATTGCTATTTTAAAAAGACTATATTCTAGAGTAAATTAAAAAGAAAAAATAATATTCTAAATAGTCGAAAACTCGATATCGAAATCTATTCTACTCTGTATATAGACTGGTCTGAAAATTATAATATAGACAATAACAATTTGTAAAATATATTCAGATCGATTAAGTTGAAGTCTTGTATATTACTAATATATATTTTTGAAGATATATTTTGTTGTTCAGATTAATATTGTATTTTGAATAAAAATATATAATAGACTGTCTATCTGAATAGTAATGCAGATACTTTCGATAAAAATACTGTTTCAAATTGTTGTAACTCGAGAATAAATATAGATGTTTCAGCGCTGAAAATATTTTATTATTCAGACAAATAATATATTGCGTCGGCAAATATTCGATTGGAAAAGAGACAAAAAAATCGATTGCTAAAAAATAATTTGTGTTGTCTTTTTTCGCTCAGATTTAATTGTCGAAAAAAAAATTTTTTGACAAAAATTATAATTTTTCTGCAATCGATACAGAACTATCAAGATACTGACAGCTGTTTCTTTTTTTTAATATTTCTTTTTCGAAAAATCAGTAACAAAAATAAAGAGAGTTTTAATAACGCAAACGCGTTCTACAAAAACGTAATTTTCAGTTCTTATTTTTTTCTCTTCTACTATATAGACAGCTCTCTTAATTGACGTTAAATATCAATTATCGATTGCTTTATTTTGTATCTTGCTATAATCTCTTTCAAAAATGCTTGTTTATGTCGACAAATAGCGTTGCGATAAATTTGATAAATCTCTTAATATATATAATAAAGCGGCGTTTCTTTTATAGTTTTAATAAATCTCTTGTAATCTCGAAAAATTTTTTGTAGCGCTTGTAACTTTTTATGCAATAAATCTATTTCGGAATATTGTCGAATCTCTGTTTGTTAAACAATTGTAAATTGTCTGAAACGTCGAAAATCGATTGTTTAACTTAGCTTACTAGTTGCTCGTATTAATACAATTTGAGACTTCAATTCGCGATAAACAGTTTAAGTATCAGATATATATTTCGAGATATAATTTTTCTGATAAATAGCAGAATTGTAATATTGCAAAACAAAATTCTGTTGCAATTCGATAATAAAATCTTGTATCAGTCAGTAATAATTAAGATATAAAATCTATATGCTATCTACTGCTGTTGTCGAGAGCTTCTCTATTGTTATATCGAAAAATATATAGATTGATCGATAGTTCTATATCGATAATTGTATCTAAATTAATTATCTGCAGACAGAAAGTAATATATACTAAGACTTTTGTCTCAGAGATTTGTGCTTTATAAATAGTGTTTTTCTATCGATAGAAAACAGATATTGCTTGTATTTTCTGTTTGAACAGAAGTTTAAACTAATTCTGTTCTGAGAAAATTCGAAAACAAAACAACTGTTCTGCTGATATTAATTCAGAGACAGCAAAAGTTTTGTCAACAAAAATTAATACTAGCATTGTAATATACAGACAAAGCAAAAGATATAATTTATTTGATATATCGAGAATATCAAATTTGTTTCTGTCAGAATTGTTAACAATTCAGTATATCTATTATTTGACAATATATAGAATATAACAGAGAACACAAATATCTTTTTCTGTTCGAAATAACTTTTAATATATTTGTATACAATTTCTAGAATTATTTGCAATTGTTTTTTTCTGTTAAAATTCGAAAACAGAATAACTTTAATATACTGATAACAGATTGCAAAAAGAACAGCAGATCGATTTTTAGTAATTTCGATTAATTGTATAATTAAAGTTAATTGAATACAATATTGCTTGTAATTGAATACTATCTCAGAAAAGAGAAAAAGAATTTTGAGAAACTCGAATTTATTTTTTGTATATATAATAGATTTTTTCTTCGATTTTGTGTATAAATTATATTTGATAGCAAGTTGCTGTTGTATCTTCAGTCGATCAGTAAAAAGCAAAATATAGCAAAACAAATATATTTTGTATATTTAATTTTTTACAAACAAATTAAATATATAGCAGTCTGTCTTTTTCTTTTGTATTAAGCAAAATACATTTCAGTATATTTGCAAAATATTAATAGTATTCAAAGTATTTTTTTTTTGTCTATTAATTAATCGAAAAAAATGTAGAATATATTAATTATAATAGTTTTAAAAGTATTTACAGAATCTTTCTCTATAAATACGCAGTATCTGTAAAAATCAATTATTATAGTTAACTACTAATAGACAGAAATTGTTTTTTACTCGAATTAAAAACTCTTAATTCAGTTTTGCAAATTTTCGATACTGTCTCTATAGACTTGTTGAATCAAGATTAAAATATTAAAATTACTTTTCTTTTGTTTATAATATTTGATCGACTTTTTAACTGTCTGTTTGCTGTATTTTCTAGAAATTATAATCTTGTTCAGTATACAAATTAGATAGTAGAGAGTTTGCAAAAAATAATAAAAAATAAAAGACAACTAAAAAAGAAGAGATAGATATTAATTATAACAGAAATATAACAACAAAAAAGAAACTAATAAAATGTTGAAACAAAGTAAGTTGTTGAGTAAAAGTAGTATGCTTTAAATTTATAATTGCAGAACGCAGAAAACAAATTAGAAGTCGGAAAATATCCGGCGAAAAAATTATCAAAAGCAGCATCCGCACTAGTCGAAAATAATAGCATTTTGGTTGTTCTCTTCTCTTATTTTATAAAATCTATATTTCTAGATAATTTCAATAGCACTTGTTATGTTTGTATTTAACTAAATAATAAAATCAAATATTTATAAATAGAATTTTCTAAAAACAAAAACAAAATTAATTTGCTGACTTTCTTTAAGCGCTATATTGACAAATTTAAATATAAAAACAACAAATACATTTGTATTTGCGTTAACAATAATAACAAAGATATAAATAAAGTCTTTTAAATTTAATACAAAGAGCGCGAGATATATATCGAATTAATAGTTGTTAATTTCTTTAAAATAAACAAATATATCGAACGTTTTAACTAGATTTTAATACAAAAAATTAATACTATAATTAAAAATACTAACTTAATTGTAAATGTTTAGTTAAAGATTATTTAAACAATTAATTTATATTGC
>JAABUW010001090.1_pt1 | contig 48139 bp, 75 predicted proteins | sample 5560081 | NCBI WGS metagenome assembly JAABUW01 (sample SAMN10711882, study PRJNA513363) | rock metagenome | isolation source: Antarctica rocks | place: Antarctica: Victoria Land, Knobhead sud | reverse complement strand
CAGCTTCAGTTCCGGACGGGCCACTGCTGTGTGCATTCGCGGTTGCAGTGGTGCAAATATGAACAAGGGGCATCTGTTGACGATGGACATCGTCTGCTAATGCTGCTGATGCACCCTACATAGAGGAGCCTATTTTTGGTCTGAGCATGACCGCAAAAATCTCGGTAAGCATCCTCCTTGCTCGAGGTAATGTAACGGTCAGCTCACTCGAGTCGAGTTCTTACACCGCTCTGTAATTGCCTACGCCTCCACAGGTATGTTAATCAACCATAGGTACGTCGATTTGAGTGTAGACACACATCTCGAACTGCAAATTGCTGAGCCTGAAGCCATACGGGCTGCACGCCTCTAAACTCCTGAACATTTGCGTGTCCCAGGCAGCCCTTTTCTTTTCTCGACATTACATCCCAGGCCCATCGATGCATGGACACGAATAGGGGTAGCGGTTTGTGCTGTATGGCGATAGCGAAGGCTGGAAGGCGATAAGTAGACCACTGGGACACAATATAGCCTATGGCAACAGCGGTCCGGAACGATTAGCTGTCTGGCGATGTGCTGTGTTCTGGATATGAGCGATGGCCAATAATGGCGTCAAGGCCAGGCAAAACACACAGACAAACAACCATGCGCTGGAAGCTTCGGAGCCTTGGGCTGAGCTCGAAGTTGCGGATTCGCCGCCATTGCTGCCGCCGCCGCAACCGCTCGTTTCGCAGCCGCGTGGTAGCAGCCAGCAGGCTGCCGCAACAGCGCCGCAGCTCCTCGGCGGTCTCAGCGACTCCGCCGATGGTGCCGCGCCAGGCGGTACCGGCATCTTCCAGCTAGGCTGCATGGCGAGGACGCAATGTTCGACGCAGACGTATATCTGGAGGGGTATGAGTCCGTTGGCGACGACGGCAGTGCCAATCAGTTGCAGCAGGCAGCCGGCGGCAGCGCAATCGCCAGCTGGCATCATGTCGTTTCCAGCATCAGCGGGCCGCCGCTCGCCGGGCGCGAGCGCGACGTCCTGGCGCTTGCAAACAAGCTCAGCCGCGCAGACTCTGAGCTGCTGTGGCTCGCGCTGCTCAGCAGTGACAGCCTATGGTGGCGCACGCCAGCGCAGCTCGTCAAGTACCGAAACAGCAAAGACGATCAGGTGCGCCTTCTGGCGACCCGCGCGCTATTGTGGCGATGCTGCTCCTGCTTTGACCGCCCCGCATGGTGGCAAGCCTGTTGTTGGCCACAACAGGTTAACATGTCTTTGGCATGCGCTGCTGCGAGTTGACAAGGCATGTGTACACATTTATTCATTGTAAAGTTCGTTCTAGCCGAAACACGCAGTTCCTTGCTTTGTCACAGGGTTGGGAGCGCATGGTGCTGCACACCTGCGAAACGGACGGCGGAAAGTACGAGATTGTGCTGCGCCTGCGCACCAACGTCGAGGGGGCTCTTGCATACCTGCTTCACAGCCCAGTCTGGCAGAGGTGCACAACTTTGCACTACCATGTCTTATGTTGCTGCTCACGGTGGCTCGCATCAGTCATTAACTAAGTATGTAGTGGTCCTGCTTCGACAAGCAAGGCTGTGCTTGCAAAGCGACATGCCGCCTCAGACGGGGCAGTGATTCGCATTGCTTTCGGTCCTGCGTGCCCGCTTGATTTAGCAACAGTGATGTTGGTCGATGCAATGCATGGTTGCTCGTGTGTGCAGGTGCAGGTGCGGCACTTCACGCCGCGAGCGCTTGAAGACGCTGCAGGCAACCGCTCAACAGCGCATGATTAGACATGCATCGTTACCTTTTTTGACGTGGGTGGCCTCCTTTGAATGCCTGGTCGGCGTCCGCCGTCAGCTGAGTGCTCAGGGATCCCGGCCGTTGGTCGGCGACGGCTGACGTCATGGCGCCCTTCTGTTGTGCCCAGACGTTAGGGACGTCAGATCACGCTTTTGATATCTGCTTGGAATCAGAAATGGGCCGCTCTGCCGCGACACGCGCTGCATCAGCTCTCGCAATCCGAATCTGCAGCAGGGTCGATATATACTAAAAGGGTGCTATCTGACGTCGATGCAACTGCATCGGCGCCGTGCGTAGGATTGTTGTCAGCGTCTCCATCGGGCCGTCTGAAGTCAAGCCATCTCACTTGCGCGCTCGAGCTTTTGACCGGAGCTTTCCAACTGTCCTGCTGAGCCTTTCACCCGACCTCGAATTGTCCCTGCAGCAGCTCAGGATCATATAGATCGAGAAACACATCGAAATTGTTCTCGCCTTTGATGATGTTATCTCGTCTAGCTTCGCAATGAGTTCGTTCAAGCGTCTGCGCACGGCGGCGCCGCCGTCTCGCTGCTACCGCTGTGAAGTCTGCGACTTTTACAGCAATACACCGCATGGCCTGAGCTGCCACCGAGGCAAGACAGGCCATTTCTTTGCCCCTGCCACAGTTGGACAACAGCAGGCGTCGCACGATGAGCACAGCGAAATTGCCGCAAACCAGGGAGCGGAAAACGAACACATCGACGCGAGCGTGGAGACAGCAGGGTCCGAGGACGAAGAGGACGCCGTTATACAGGAAGTTCAGCGGGCGGCATCGCTTAAGCGGCGACGTCAAGAGCAGACAGACGCCATCGATGTCGAGGACAAGCGTGCGCCGCTCTCAATTCACATCATATGTTCCCGATTTCATTTTCGTTTCTCTACCGAGCTGCCGGTCCGCAAGAGCATTCTACTCACTGCTGCAGCTGTGAATCCTGGCCAGCAACAATAATGCACTGCATGCCCTGGCAGACCACATGCATGCTCTCCTGATTGGATGCCTGCTTTTTTCATCCTTCACAATGTGCATGTGAATGGTCAGGCCAGCATTGAATCGTCTTGCACCATGTTCTTGTTTGAAATCCGGCCGCAATCGGTTTTGAGTCGTGCTCAACAGGTTGGCCGCCAACGCAGGGGCATACAGGGAGCAAACCGAGCTGCTGAGCCAACTCGTGCTGGCTGTGAAGCGCAACGGGCTCCTACTAGCCCGGCTGCCGCAGGTGAGTGGAGGCGGCGGCAACTGGCAGCGCGCGCCGACAACACGTTCGTGCAGCTGAAGCTGCTGCCCGAATGGCTGGGCAGCGGCCGCTGCCTGCCAGAGCATGCAACCCCTGCCTCCAATGCCGCCCAGCGGGCTGGGCGGGCGGCCAATGCTGCCCGCCGGGCAGCCGAGCGGGCGGCGACAGCCACATCTGACGGCGCCGGGCCGTCAACGGAGTGAATAGAATGGTGCCTTCGGGCTGGGCTTGGTGTCCGACATGGTTGTCCAGGGCACCGGCGGGTTGTGGTTCAAGGCCACAGCAGGGTTGGCGTTGGGGCCCCAGACGTTTCATGAGCAAACATAAATCAAGCAGATTTGGGTGACTCAATCTGCGCCACGTTGGCAGCTTGAATGTACTTGCTGATGATGAATGTGTGCTGGGCATTTGTGTGCCGCCGCCGAATGAGCTGGGGTGAGGTCATGACACGGAGATGCTTTAGGTTGAATTCGTTTCAACCTAACGTACGTGTGTTGTAACGCACGACTTGATGGCATTGAAGTCAAACGAGCATCAAAAGTCCCATCACCTCGATAGACATTGACCCACAAAAGATGCAGCTGCCGCAAGTCGTTTGCCATAGACGGATGATCACGTGTCCCTACATGAGCATTGCCCGGCGTAACGACGAATGCGTGTCTCTGTACGTCAATTGATGCCATCGGAACAAGGAAATCGTAGCATATAAGCATGGCATGGCGGTAACCCTACACCCTGTGCACATGCGTGTCAAATGATGTCGTGTTGCCGTCACGTCACACTGATGTCAGTTTATTGCACGACACACTATATCGCAGCCACCTTGGTGTCGACGCACCAGATCTGCCCAACGGCGTCAGTTCACGTAAAAAGAAAAGGCTTCAATATACATCAAAGTAATCCGATCGTACTCTCATGTCCCCAAAGGTCAGCGTCATACGATGTCGCCAGAAAGAACAATTACGTGACGTGAGGGGCATGTTCATGTCATCTTACGATGGGCACGAGCCAGAGACGCCGCATGCGGTCCACCAGCTCAGCTGAGCGTGTATAGCGGATCGAAGTGGAACAATCATTGAATTAAAGGTGTTGTTAATAGAGGTGTTGGAAGTAAAGGTGTTGTTACCGTGTTGGATAGTACCAGCACCTGCCTGCGGAGTACCACCTCAAGCACGGCGCCCGCATGCAGCTGGGCCTGTTTCTCAAGGTGCGGATCGAAGTGGAACAAAGATGTTTTTGCCGTGTTAGAATGTAATGCCAGCACCTGCATGTGGAGCACCACGTCAAGCACGGCGCCCACATGCAGCTGAGCCTGTTTCTCAAGGTGAGGGCTTCAAGGTGGTGTAACGTGGAGCCTGCAGGAGTACGCGTACGGGGTACAGCACCACTACGGCAAGGTATCAAAATCAAGAATGATCATGAAAACGCTCATGAGCGTCTTAGGACATTATTTACATCAAAGGCGGCACCATTCTCAAGCTTTGAAACACAGTCCGACTCGCCGCTTTGCGTCTTCGCTTTTCATCAAACTTGTCACACGTTCCGATCTAATCTAGGGTTCCTTCTTATTCTTGTCGACACGCACCACGCCGGGCGTAATGGAAATAGAGGCAGGAGCAGGGGGTGTAGTCCTTGCGAATCCCACCTGCAGCTAGACTCCAGTGGTAAGGGCGCAGCCTGGCTATCACGAGCAAGCGTTCGCCAATTGGCAGATACGTACTGGCAACTGCGCATTGGCACATTTACTGGAAGATGTCTGCCAAGCCTATGGACAGGCACTACTGACAGACGTCTCCCGAGCATGCAGCTGCTGCATTGACACCAACCTATTGACACATATCTGCCTGTATAGCTACCGGCGTAGACTGCCTGTATAGCTACCGGCGTACCGGCGTAGACTGCCTGTATAGCTACCGGCGTAGACTGCCTGTATAGCTACCGGCGTAGACTGCCTGTATAGCTACCGGCGTAGACTGCCTGTATAGCTACCGGCGTAGATGTCTGCCACTGGCAGTTCGACAGCGGGTGACCGCCGAGCCCGGCGCACTTGTTGACAGATGTCCGCCAGCACCTTTTGCGTCAGCAGCGTCGACACCGTCACGCGTGCGTCGAGGTTTTGGTAGACCGCCCCGCTGCCGTAATGCCGCCCGTCGGGCGTCGGGCTCCGAGAGGTTTGTGCCCACCGGCATGAAGCGTCGCATCGTGGTCGCCAGGTCCACATACTGAAGGCCCTCGATCTCCATGTAGGTCGCTCCACACCGCGTCCAGGCCCAGAATCAGCACGTGCTCCACGTGCTCAGGGCCCGGCGCAGTGCGGAAGACGCGGCTGCCGATCCTGGAGTGGGACGGAGGATCAGCCGGCGGTCGGACAGGCATTTGCGCGTCCGCTCGGTGTCATACAGCTGTATGCTGCACACCAGGGATTCCGGCACGCCGCCCTCCACCTGAAAGCCGCATCACATTTGATCGTATTACAATGAATAAACTTTGCTGCCATGCGGCAGCCACCACCACAGGTTGCCTGCAGGTGATGACAGCGGCGCGTCCAGCAATGATGCTATCAGGTCACAACCCTGTGCAGGCAGGCGCATTACAGAACCAGATGCGAAGCGTATCCTGCACCTGCGCCTGCACCAATTGCGTGCACGCATGTGTTTGTCCTATGCTGCACAGTGACACCAGCCAATCATCGCCTCCAGGAGGTCTGGCAGATGGGCGCCGCTGCAGACATCAGGGATGCAGCGTTGCTTTACGCTGTCCCATTTGATCAGTTCGTCTCCCAAGCTGCCGCAGTCCGACCGGATTGGTAGATCATGGCCCGGCGTCGATGCTGTACGTCGCAGTGACGACAAGAATGTCGCACCGGTGCACAACAGGAAGACGAGGCACGCCGCTGCGACGGCATGACATGGAAGCAGTCAGAACTCGTTCATCACTCGATCTCGGAGACCCAGCAGCCATGCGTGGGAGCCTTCGCCCTTTCATGTGCTGGCAAGTTGTGGCTGCCGGACCTTGCAGCAGCCGAGCCGGAGGACTCGCGAAAGCGGGCGCCTGTCTCATGCTAGCCGAGGAGCTGAACAGAACTCCATCGCAGGCGGCGCTGGGTGGTGCTGGGCGCTGGCTGGTGCACCGGCCTCCCTGGTCATATCGACTGGCTAGACGTCTGACAGGAGTCAGACACCAGCGGCCAGCACGGAATCTCGACGCAGCTGGGTTAGGACCCAGTACCGGAACTCCTCCATCCTGATGACGGACGAATGGTTCAGCACAACTCTCTTAGTGGGTCGTCGTTCAGCACGATCTCGTGAATCTTCGAGGTCTGATACCAGGCGGGACAAGATGCAGCACTAGCTGCGCAGCTCTGGGTGCAAATTCCCTCAAGTGGGCAAACGATCTGTGACACACACACGGCAGAAATCTCTGGGCTGCGACGCCTCGCACCAGCGATGCTCGTCTGGTACTACTGACCTTCGTAACGGGATTTCCGGTACTTCATGCGGGATCCGCCTCCTGACACTCCACAGTCCCCCGCGGGCTCTCAGTATTGCTATGACGCCGCAGTGTCCCGCGCCGGCTGCTGCATGTGCTGAGGATGACCTTCTTGATTGCGCCACGGACGCCTGCAGCCACGCGGCCAAGCAGCAGCACGGCGAGCCGTCGCACTGCGTTCCCTGCCAGCACCTGTCAGATGGTGACGCTGCGCTGGTGCACCAGGCGTTCGGGTGCGGACAAACAGTCTGATTGGGACACACATCCGGAAAAAGGCGATGAGCTAAACGCATATGCTGGATCGTGCGTCAGCATCCCTGACACACAGTATCAAGTTGCGCGCGACTCGCATGCATACGCAATGAAGGCGGCTGCATGTCGGCGCCCGACTGCAAGGCGGCTGTTGACACCTACTTTAGCATTTTGATCCTGGTATATATTGGTACTGCCTCCCTGATAGTGGTTCTGGTTCTGTCTGTCTGTGAAGGTACCTGGACTGTGAGGTGGAGACGGCAAATGGCGTCACCTTCCGCCTGCATCGCATTCTCCTGGAGCAGCACAGCGGCGTTCTCAGGCGCGCTGTAACTCGTGGGCAACAGTACACCTGCAAGAATTACTGTATCCTTTGGCGCCGTCCGCTTGCGGCAGAGCATGTGCCCACCTGCGCAGCGAGGAAGTGGTGTACATCCTCGGTGACCGAAAAAGGCGCGACGCTTGCTCTAGAAACCCTCCACTCAAAACTCCCAGCTCTCAAATACCTCGCTGCAGGCGCATGATCAAGGACATCCCAGAGGCGCACCGGTTCCGCTCGGGCGATGCCGCCGCCGCCTGGGCCCGCTTTGTGGCCTTCGCCTACGGCCCGGCGTGCTTCCTTGCGGATTGCGACCTGCCATCGCTCGCGGCGCTGATGACTTTTGCCGCCAAATGGGACGCCGGGGAGCTGCGCGCCCGCTGCGTGGCAGCGCTGGAGGCGGCCGAACTCGCGGACGGCAACTGGCAGCTACTGGTCGGGCTGGCGTATGAGCACGGCCTGCCGCGCCTGACGGCGCGCTGCGCGCATTATGCCTGGCGGCGTCAGCGGGAAGTGGCGCTCGCGGCTGCGGCTGCCGAGGCGGAGCCAGCGGGGTGGCACCAGCCACTGTTCGGCTGCTTCTCCACGCCCTTGCAGAGTGCGCGCTGCCTTCAGTGCTCAGCATCTGTGGGGCGTGCACATTTGTCGGTGGCCAACAAAAGTCGTTCATGGTGGCTTTGCAGCGGCCTCTGCCCCGCCGGCAACGTAGTGGTGGCGGTACACTGTGAACCCCTGACACTTCCACCTTGGTTTCCTATCACCTGGTATATCAACCAGCAGTCCCACGGAGCAAATGTGTTTATTTCCGCGGCAGGCTTGCGGGCATGCCTAGCGCTGCCGTGCATCATGAGCACCAACTTCCGGGCGGCATTTGCAGAGGACACCTGCTGCGACTTCTGGGCGGCCGCCTGGACCAGTTCCGTGCCTATCTGCTGCGTCAATAGTGAGGATCCCACGTTCCTTACTAGCACAATATGTCAATGTGATCCCGGAGTCCATGCCCGCACTGCCGCATGCGACTGCAGGGCATCCGAGTCCTGTGGATGATTCGGGAGTCTCGGGCCTGCAGAAAAAGGCAATTGTTCTAAAGGCATCCACCGAATGTCTTGCAGCGCAAGCTTTTGCAAAAGCTTGTGCCTGCACATGCCGCCGCGACTCTGGCCCTCCGAGCCGCGCATGATCACCTGCTTACCTCTCTCTCACAGCGGCCTGCACGCTCGTGCGGGCGGGGCTCCGCCAGAAGTTTGGCATCGGCACGCCTATGGGCACTGCGCCGTCGCTCGCCACTCTGGAGCGGTGAGCACAGTAAGATCTCGCGAGAAGCATGAGTCGAACGAATCCAGAGCGTGCGACATAGAGCGAGCATTACTGTATGCCGAGCTGACCAGGAAGCTTCCCGGACGTTGTTTCCCAGACCCTTCTCACGCGATGCACGCAGGGACTTCTTCGTGGTCTGCGCCTGCTGGCCGTGCACCATCATGCAGGAGGCCGCGGAGGTCCAGGTGCATCTAATTTACTCATATGTCCCCTTTTTGACCGTGATGTGCTCTGCAACTGTCAGTGTGTTGCACTACTGTTATGGCGTTGGTTATTGATGGTGACGACATGGCCCGAGGGTGGGCGGCGGGCCTGAACGGCCTGAAAACTGACGATGCTCCTCAGGACCCTTGCAGAAGAAGCATGCAATGTTTGCGAGTTTCACGGCTTCACCCCATCTCCGCACTGCAGTTCCGGGAGGGCCTGGCCGCCAGCGAGCCGCTGCTGCCGCCGTGGGAGGCCGCCGCAGAAGCGGCTGCCGCCGACCCGGCCGCCGCGCCGCAGCCGATAGTCATGCAGGCCGCGTGACGATTCAGTGCACATGGCTGCGGCTCAGTGGTTGCGGCGCTGGGTGGCCGGGATGCCGACCGGACGTCCCTGACGACGATACTGACAAACAAATTTGCGGCCACATTAACTCCTGACAAACAAATCTGCGGCCACTTTAAAGTGGCCGCAGATCAGATGATTGCACACCGCCACAGCAACGACAACTTGGCAAGACAGCTGCAGGCGCATGTGTGAGCATATTATATTTGACGAGTAGCACTGCTCTGTCGTTGGTCGACGATGCTCTGTGGACGCACTGGAACTGTCCTCACAATGCTTGAAAAAGCCTAGATGACAGTGGAGCACGATAGCCGGTAGCAAGGTCAGAGTCGGTATTGATATTTCACGGTCGGCGTGATCAATCAAGAGTTGGAATCCAGGCCGATGGCACTGCAAAGTTCCAAAGCCAGCACAGAATGTCTCCAATCAGCGCGGCATGCCAACAACAGTCTCCGTCTCTGTGCAATTGAAGCCCTCCCGGCAGCGGCGCTCCAGGCTGATTAGCTGCCAGCTCGGCCCTACAGCGTTTCAGAATCTGGGCTGCCTGTTTGGCCCTACTGCCGCTGCAGCGCCATCTCCGCTTCCAGCTGCCCGTTGACGACCGCCAGCCACTGCCGCGCCAGCTGCTTCTGCCGCGCCCGGTACACCACGCACGCATGCACCGACGACGGCAGGCGCGCCTTCTGCAAGGCAGATACGTGAATTCATACATAATTCACATATAAATTTACATGTAAATTCATATATAAATTCTTGTTCATGAAAGTCAACCCGGGCGAAGGATACAAAAGCAAGTTCCACGCAGCCGATAACGGCAGGCAGGCCTGCGCATATGAACCTTGGGTTGTAATCAGTTGCTCCCGAGTGCATGATCCAGCAATGGGAACCACGCATGGCAAACGGACGACGACATGCGAGCCTGCAAAAACGGGTGTCAGTAGTTTATTTCCCGTTTTACAGGGACCGCGTCAACTGCGCGAGCGGGTGCGCCTTTTCCAGCCGGGTGCTCGGAACGGCTCTGTCGCCGGCGGTGAACGAGCGGCCCTGCGGCTGAGACCGCTGCTGCGTCTGTCCGCCGCCAGGCTGTGCTGGAAGCGCAGGGTGCGTTGGGCCTCCAATACCGCGAGCGAAAGCGCGGTGCCTCCGAGGACAAGGAGCGCAAAAGGGAATCGGCACGAAACCCTAAACCCTAGCGCACACCTGGGACAGCAGCGCGGCGTCTGCTTCCAGCGGCCCGGTCCCGTCGAGACCCTCCATCGCCTCCGCCTGCAGGACGTTGCAGTGTATATCGTACTGCCGGAGGTGATGGTGACTTCTGTTCCAATGGAACAACACGAGGTTTCAGCAGAGCTGCGGCACCGCTGGCACGCGCGGCATCCCGCTCCAGCTGCCGCCCTGCTGCGTGCGGGCAGAGCAGTTGCGTTTGGAGTTGAGTCAGGTTTCATGTAGCAGGGGTGCCGGCGCCAGGGTGCGCCCTCTGGCCTTCTGCGTCTGAGGCAGACAAGTCAGCACAATATGCTAAACCCTAAACCCTGCCCTGCCTGCCCCGATCCGGAGCTTGGAAACTCAAGAAGCCGTCGGTGCACTAGAACAACGCCGAACAAGCAAAAAGGAATCATAGAACACAAAACCGCGTTTTCGCCTCCAGTAGCCGAGCCAGGCTGACGAGTGCCTCATTCCTGCTGCGTTTTCAAACGTTCATATGGCCAGAAGCTTTAAGCGGACCTCGGGAACATCGGTGGAAATCACCTTAGCCTCTAGCAGCCGAGCCAGGCCGGTCATCCACAGCACTGTTTGCATGTGCCGTTGCAGCCTTGAGAACCCAGAAAGCCGCCGGTAGACTCAATACTTTATGAGGACAAGGGAAGAAAGAACAAAGAAAGGAAGGACGAAATACAGGTGCACAAGAGTACTCTGGCTTCCAGCGGCCGAGCCAAGCTGGTCAGCACCGCCATGCCCAGCGCCGCCGCACGCTTTACAGATCCAAAACGCCAGAAGTTGAGCTGCAGTCGGAAGGGGCAGAAAAAGTAGCAACACAATGTTTGGTGAACATCGAAACTGTGCCTTGGCCTCCAGCAGCCGCGCCAGGCTGATCAGTGTACCACTCCTGCTGCACCTTTCACCAGCTATGTTCCCAGAAGTTCGGGACGACCTCGAAAACATTGGCGGGTATCACCTTCGCCGCCAGCAGCGGCGCCAGGCAGGTCTTCACCACCATGCCCAGCGCCGCCGCAGCTTTGCTAATGTCGTCGGAAAGGCACACAGTGAAGGCAAGGTAAATTCGACCTAGTATTCAATAGACAAGGCGAAAACTAATCAGAAACGTGCCTTGGCCTCCAGCAGCCGAGCTAGGCTGGTCAGCACCGCCATGCCCAGCGCCGCCACGGCCACCTCCGGCACCTCCGGCTGCTTCCCGCTTCCGGCCGCCGCCGGACCCGCCGCCTGGGCGGCGCCGGACGAGGGCTCCTGCTGCGCAGCTTTCCTTGCTTCCAGCTGCTGCAGCTGCGCCGCCAGCTGGGCGGGCTCCATGACGAGCGCCTCGATAGTCGCCACCACATCGCTGGGAATCGCGCTGCAAGACGAGAGTGAATGCTAGGAAATGATAGCTGTCAGAGCAAAGAAGGTGGGATGATCTCCATGACGAGCGCCTCGATTGTCGCCACCAGATCGCTGGGAAGTGAGCTGCGTGGCACAGAAACAGGACACCGCTCTCGAAATATGACATGACAGTGAATATGTATGAGGAGGGTAATAGTCGGGCTCTGTGAAGGGTGCCTTAAGCGTCTTTGCCGGATCTGCTGGTAGCCCCTGCGCGATAACTCGTTCGTAGTCGCGAAGCTCAATGCAGATATATTTCACCTGCTTGCAGAGTCCAGCGGCGGCAGAAACAGCCGCGGCCGCGGGCCGTGCATTGCGAGTGCTGCCTATGGTCAGCACGTGAACAGGGGATCCCACCTGGGCCGCCACATCCCCACCCACCTGGTTTTGGCGTCCAGCGGCGGCCCGGCCGCAGGCCCCTCGCCGCAAGCAGGTCCACACGTGCGTGAGCCGCTCGTTCTTGAGCGGCCACAACGCTTGTTTGTTCGATCTGAATGACAGAGCGTCTCGGAATTTAGTCAGTGAAAAGGGCTGTCACCTCTCGGGAGCTGTCCAGCGGCGGCAGAAACAGCTGCGGCCGCAGGCCCCTTGCCGCTGGCAGGTCCACCCGCGCCGTGAGCAGCTCATCCCGTTCGGCCGCCGGCAAGGTGCATTACTTTGTCGTTTTGAACACATGCAAAACAAACTCACCTATCTGCGGCGACCAGTGGCGGCAGGAACAGCTGCGGCCGTAGGCCCTTCGCCGCGAGTAGGTCCACCCGCGCCGTCAGCAGCTCGTCCCACTCGACCGCCGGTGGCAGCGGGCAGGCCACCATGAGCACGTCGTGCGGACCGCCCTCCTCCACGAAACCTGCCAAAAGATAAGCTGTCGTTGATGGTACCAGCGAAGCATGCTAGCAGACAGTGCATGTGAAACAGCCCCTGACAGTAGTGCTGATGCGGACCTGTTTTCGCCAAAGCACAGCGGATTGGTGTGACGCACCAGAGCGGGGCGTGACGGCTCGCCGACCCCTGTGTCTGCGGCCGAAAACGCGCTTGGCCCGCCACCACCTATTTCCACGCTAGATGGACTGGCGCCTTCATTGGACGACGTGAATATGCAATTTCCCGAAGCAAACGCAACTCACCGTAGTGAAACAGTAGCTCCTCGTTGCTCTTGTCGCCGTAGCTGATCGCCAGCTCGGCCCCTGCGGCGGGCTGCCACCTGTGCGGCGTCACCAGCGCCACCTGCAGGCCTCCTTGACGTAGATGATCAACCAATATATTTCATTAGTAAGTATGCAAGTGGACAAGTGTCAGTGTGCCAGAGGTGTCTGCGCGGCAGGCTTCATTGTGCGGCCCCCCCCTGCGGCGAAATAGCAGCCAGGATGTACTATTGCAAGAATCAGGAGACTGGGAATTCACCGCTCGACACATCTGGACATGCGTGTCAGAAGTGCAGTTGTGTCGGGACAGAGACGACGGGGGAAAGCCAAAGCAACATGTCAGCTGTAAAATCGTTCGGCAATGTGGTGGTGACTTTGCAAGTGGCATCACGTGCGGCCGCCCATGGGGTGCCCCACATGCGCAAAAGGCAGCAACGCCTTTTGGGTAAAGGCCAAAAGCCTTTTGTGGAGGGGTAAAAGCCCTATCAGGACGCAATCACCTGGTCCCCGCGCAGCTCCCAGCGGCAGTTGGGGCCGGCGCTGTGGTTGCAGAAATCCAGGCCTGGCACGATGGCCTCTGTGGCGGCGGAAGCCCCGCCACAGCCACCGCCTCCGTCTGCCTGGGAGAGGTTCTGCGCTCTGGACCTGCGCCGCAGGAAACTTCTTCTCTGCACACAGGTTTCGGTGGTCGCCTCTAACTGCCGGTGCCGCTGGGGCGGCACTGCAGGCAAGTGTGGGGACGAAGCCAGCTTCAGGGCATCCTTATTTGCGGTTGCATCGAACATCCAGGTTGTTTCGCAGCTTACCCCCCTGCCGCTCTAGCCGGCAGGGCTTGGCTATCTTTGGCTGATTGGCTCGTGGTTTCCACTGCACGGAGGTTGCAGTGCACCTCCGTGTCAATACACATCGGTAGTGCAGGCGCGGAAGCTCAGCAGAAGCGAGGGGCGCACCAGAAGACGGAGTAGGCCCACAGGAAGTCGCGGAAGCTGCTGTCGGCAACCTCACCCGCCTTGCGCATCAGGTCGTGCACGTGCGGCTGCAGCCGTGCCCACTCCTTTTGCAGCTGCACTAATTTCCGCCTGTGCAGGTGATTGGTCAGTTCGACAACGAGCTGCATCAGGTCGTGCACGTGCGGCTGCAGATGCGCCCACTCCAGCTGCAGCTGCGCCGTCCTCCGCCTGAATGATGTGCATATGAGCTGTTGGACTTTCGTCGCACGGAAGGTGTGGTCATATTTCCTGCTCCGAAGGATTGTAACCGAGACTGCGGCGGCGCTGCGGCGAGCCAGCTCATGCCAAAACCAGGCAGAAAAATGCTGGACGAGGTGCCAGGCCAGGGAATGTGGGACGTACTCCGTTGCGGCGTGCAGCGTAGTGCCCTGCAGCTCCCGCATCTCCGCCTCCCTGCACCAGAGATTGATCATCAACATGGATATACACATACATGTGACTATGATAAGCAGATGGAAAGTTGTTCGTAGATCTGCACATGGAGCAGTAGCTTATAGGTATGCAAGGTCAGATGCGCAATGGGCTGGCACTCTGGTCTTGTGAGCGCAGGAATGCACAGGCTGAGTCATGCTGGGCGACACGGCAGGGCGGGCTCACTCGAAGTGCAGGGGCGTGCAGAACGTCCGCGGCAGCAGGTTCAGCCAGGGCGCCATCGGTGACCGCTCCCCTCGCTTCCTGCACTCCATGCAATGCATTGGAATCCCGAAGAAATGCAGCCCGGGAACAGGGAAGTAGCTTCTTCAGACACTGACAACACGCTCTGGATTCGTCATGGTCAAGTGAGCGTGCGTCAGCAAGTGTCACCGAATCTGCACGGGTCCCATTCTTCAGTGGGACACGCACCTTTCCATGAGCAGCAGCAGCATGACAGCTGTCCGCTCGTCGAGTGTGCCTGCACAGTCCAAGCGTCAATTTTGAGGGTTGAGGCACGGCTGTAGTGCGGCCGACCGACTCGCATATAAAAAAATTAAATTAAATAAATTGCCCCCACATGGGCGCGGCTGACCTCCCCGCCAATTGAAAAAGGCAAATGCTCTTGGAGTTGTGAGGAGCCGCAGGACTTTCTGCCAGCATGAAATGCACTTTACACCCCCTGGTGCAACACTTGAAGCAACAGAAAGATGCGTCACCATCTTGCAGCAGCCGCTGGAAGTCTGGCCCCAATATCGGATCCGAAGTGGCTGTTGCAGCGGAGACTGCCGCCGCCAAAGGGAACGTGGCCAGCAGGACATCGTGCTGGCTGCGGCGCAGCCAGTGCCAGGCGCCGGACAGCCAGTGCCCTGCACCAATGCAGGATGGGGAAGGCAGGTGTGAGCACATGAAGAAAACATCAGAGGGGCAGGTCGCCAGCACAACGCCATGCTTGCTGTGGCGCAGCCAGTGCCAGGCGCCCCCTGAGGTCCCTGCAGCATCGTGTCAAAGTAAAGGAATCGAGTTACTCCACACAGTCAACAGCGGGAATCCCGCCAGCACAGTGGCGTGCTTGCTGCAGCGCAGCCAGTGCCATGCGCCAGACATCCAAGAGCCCGCAGTTTACGCATTTACGCAACGACGCAAGAACAAGGGAGGGTGAGCAATGGGCTGTGCCAGGCACTGGATCCAGAGCCCAGCAGAACGTCAACTCACGCAGGAGCTGTGATGCATCTCGTGTATCGACCGGGGGGCATGTGGCTCTTTCTTAGTTCACTGTAAATCTACGTGTTGGGGTGCTGCAGTGTTTCTCACCTGGGCCGCCGCCGTCTGACGAGTGGCTGGTGCGCATTAGGGTCAGGCCGGCGCCCGCACCCTGCGCCCAGCATGCCCGCACTTTCAGCAAGATGCAGGGCAACACGATCAGACTCTGCTTGAGCGAGGAGACAAGGGGTTGATGACGAGGAAGAATCTGGAAACTAGCCAGAGAACGGCGTAAGACTTGGAATTGACGCGTGCCTCATCCAGGCGCATAAGCAGTCTCTCCCCCTATGTGAACGCAATCGAAACCACAAGATGTTTGTCAAAAGTTTTCATCGAAAGGGCCACCCACCCAGTTAAATGAGCAGCGTGCAGCCCACCGGTCACATAGCATCGTTTCTGAGCACACAGCATCGTTTCTCCAGCGGCCGGCTGTCCTCGCCCTTTTTTTCAGGACCCCTCTTCATGCTTCACGACGATTCGTGGTGCATCGTCCCGGAAGCAGGGCAGGATCCCGGCTTCTCTAAATGCACCATGAGGAGGCACACACATGCCCCAGCGGCTCACCGCTGGCGAGGCCGCAATGTCGACGCCTGCCGCATCGCCGCCAGCGGCAGCGAGCCACCGCCGCAGCCGTCCCAGGTCACCGGACACGCCGCCCGCGACCTCCTCTGCCGTCATAAGAAAGGGCCGCTGCAGCGCCGGCGGCCGCCGCTGCCCCGGCCCCGCATGCTGCCCTTCCTGCCGTGCGGCGTCGGCGGGCGCCGCCGCGGCTGGCCGGGCGTGAGTGGAGCCGGGCCCGGGCGCCGCAGCAGACGCGGCTGCCAGTGATACCAGCGGCGCCGCCTCGCAGCGAGCGGCGTCTGAGGGGCTCTGCCGCGACAGGCCGACTGCCACGACCGCCGCAAAGGCCGCAGCAGCGGCCGCCGCCGCCACGGCGGCCGCGGCGGTGCGTGCTGCACGGCCATCAGCGGCCACAGCAGCCCCGTCAGCATGCACGGAGCTGACTGCCTGGCCGCCGCCGGCGCTGCCACCATCACCGGTGCTGCTAGCCTGGGAGGCGAGCCACCTGCAGGCCGGCGCTGCCGATCCACACCTGTGCGCAAACCATGAGATAAAAGGATGCTCCTGAGACAGGTGACTTTGAAGCCGACATTCGAGAATACTGAAGAATCAATCGTGCTTTCTCCATGTTTGTGCATGCGATTATTTTCTGTGTACAAAACATCGCCACACAACGTTGTTGTTTGCTGGGCGCCGCACCCTGCGGCATGGTGCGGTGTCGCAAGCGGCAAGCGCTGCAGCATGCTCCCCAGGCTGCGCTGCATGGTTATGTTAGTCAGGGCTCGATGACAGTCGGTCTGGCTGGTTCGAAGACGTCAGAGATGAGCAGGAGGGCAGGAAGTCAGAATGCATGATTGAACTTCAGCGCAACAGGCCGTGCAGCTGATCAGCACGCTGCCCGCCGATGCAAGCGATCCCCTGTGGTGTGCCGGAGCGAGGACAAGCAGCAAATGGACTGCACGGCGTTCCGGAACGATGTTGTAGACAAGAGCACCGGGACTCTGGATCGGGTCGGGCTGAAAAGTGGGAAATTTCACGCACTGGCAAATTCGGTTGTTGATTGCGCATGTGCACCTCGCGGGTTGAATCCCGTTCAGTCTGACGTCGCCAACCCCGTCAAGAGCGGCAGACAGCGGGCTGCAGGCCGAGATCGTGCGTACAGGGAGGCTGACCTGGCCAGGTCCGTTGTCCCAACTCGCTGTTTTTGGTTACCCTCGCCGTTTAGTGTCTCATGCCGTCCGACCACCTGGGCGCCCGGCCAGCAGCCTCAACATATAACTTTTGGTGTCATGTGCATGGTGGCGACTTGTCCTGTGCGCCTGTGCTTAGCCGCTGCCAGGTGCATCAGATGCTCTAATCAGCCCCGCCAAAGCTGAGCCCGCATCGGCCCGCAGATCTGTTTGGCGACTCAAAATCGTCTCAGGGTTATTCCTCCGGCCTCGAATTTTCCGAGCTGCTTCCACGGTGTCTAGACCTGCCAGCGAGATGCACTGATGTGCCACGGCGCGCTTGTGGCGCACAACCGTCACGATTTGCCGACGCAATCTCGTGGGTGCACAGGCGCATGAGCGCCACCGGGGGATTCTCGGCGGCCATTAGTAACGGCATCAGCAGCGCCTGGCGCAGGTTGTCGGGAGTCGGCGCCCCTGATATGATATCTTTGCAGAAACAGGCGCACATCAAGGTGTGTCCTGTCCACCTCTTCACAGGTCAGAATGCTGGTCGGAATGCCATTTTATTGGCCGCAAAGGCACCTTACGTCTGCTCCCAAGGCAGAAGATCGGCAAGAACTGATTTGGCACCAAATGCGCTTGTCAATGAAAGCGCAGGCCTGCTGTTTGCTCTCTGATGACTCTGGCAACAAGTGATCACACTGCCATTCTGCTGCGACAGACAGAGGAGGCGCCCCACGAGCAGGTGGCGGAGACTGAGGCTCCCGCGGCGGAAGCAGCAGAGGCTGCGACGCCGACACAGCCCAAGAAGCGTGGCCGCCCGCCAGGCAGCGGCAAGAAGCAGAAGGTGCGTTGTTGGACCCTTTAGAGACGCACAGTGGAGGCTGTGCCCTGAGGAAACCACTGGACATCGCCTGCATTCAGCCTTGCAGCCAGCACAGTCCCTCTACAATTCAGGTTGACGGAGCTTCATCAAAGGCACCTCAGGTTCACGTATATTGCAAGCACAGCTGCTTGCATGGGGTGGAGCTTTGCACTGACGTCCCTCTTGCTGAAGCAGAACGCCCTGTCCATTCACGGTGTTAGGAACGCAATTCGGAACCCAGTTTTGCACAAAGTTTTTCTGATATTGCAGGCAGCGGCATGCGCGGCAGACGGCGCCGGCAACGCAGCCGCGGGGCAGCCCAAGAAGCGCGGCCGGCCGCCCGGCAGCGGGAAGAAGCAGAAGGCGGAGGCTGCAGCAGCGCCAGAGGCCGGCGCCGACGGCGCAGCGCCAGAGGCCGGCGCCGACGGCGCAGCGGCCGCGGGGCAGCCCAAGAAGCGCGGCCGCCCGCCCGGCAGCGGCAAGAAGCAAAAGGCGGAGGCTGCAGCAGCGCCAGAGGCCGGCGCCGACGGCGCAGCGGCAGCGGCGCAGCCCAAAAGGCGCGGCCGGCCGCCCGGCAGCGGCAAGAAGCAGCGAGCTGAGGCTGCGGCTCCGGAGGCTCCACAGCCTGTGGCTGCCGCCGACAGTACAGCGGCGCCGGCAGCGCAGCCCAAGAAACGCGGCCGGCCGCCCGGCAGCGGCACGCCGCAGCGAGCGGAGGGTGCGCAGCCGGAAGGTGCGCAGCCGGAAGGTGCGCAGCCGGAGGGTGTGCAGCCGGAGGCGGGTGCCAACGGCGCAGCAGCAGAGATCCCGTCGCCGAAGAAACGCGGCCGCCCGCCTGGCAGCGGCAAGCAGCAGGTCCGATCTGATCTCGTGCAGCGCAGTTGTGTTTCTGCCAGCGCGGAACCACGTCTTGCTGCTGCCCTGCTTGGCATCTTTGTGTGCAGTGTATTCGATGTTCCTGATCCAGTGGTGGCATGCGAACCCCCGATTTGCATCTTGCGCGCCGTGCGCTTGAGACTCCCGTGGTGGCATGCGAATCCCGGTGAAATGTTGGCGGAGCTTGCAAGTAATTCCATACTCGCCAAGCTCCGAATGGCCTCAAGACTGCTGATCTCTGAAAGTGGCATGTGTGGATCGTGCTCAGAGCCACTCGGCCAGCGCGGCGGCAGCGGCGACGCCCTCGGCGGCGGCCGGGACGGCAACACAGCCCAAGAAGCGTGGCCGCCCGCCCGGCAGCGGCAAGAAGCAGAAGGCGCGTCCTGCACACGAAGTACACTGCATGCACCTTGGGAGCACGCACAAGCCTGCCTGGCACGAGCTCTGCAGCATCATGCTCCACGCTTGTGAGGGGACCCTCGTTTTACCAATGAGGGGACTCTCGTTTGCCAATGTGGTGGGTTCAAAAATATCTGAATTATATGATAAATAGGATGATTTCCTTCAACCAGATCAAATATTGCCCGCAGGCGGAGGCAGCCGCTGAGGAGGAAGAGCCGCAGCCCAAGAAGCGCGGCAGCCCGCCGGCGGCCGTAAAGCCGGCAGCGGCGGAGGCGACGCCAGCGTCCATGGCGGCAGCGCAGCCCAAGAAGCGGGGCCGCCCCGCAGAGAAGCCGCAGCAGGCGGAGGCCGCAGGTGCTGCCTCGGCCTTGGCACTGGTGCTGGGGTTCGGATCAGTGTGCACCTGTGCGATGGAGGCTTGCCAGACCGCAAGAATCAGCTCATTGAGCGTTAAAACTCGAACCTGCCAGGAATAGCCCAGCTGCTGCCGTCCAACTCAGTCTACCGCCAGCCCCCGTAATGCCGATTCCAGGTCGGAGCACGTTCTTATCATTATTATATCTCTGTGCTGCCACAGTCGACATGGACGTTGACGCGCCGGCGGCGCCCGCAGCGGCAGAGGCGGCGCCGGCGCCCGCGGCGGGGCCGGCTGCAGACACGCCGGCCCCGAAGAAGCGAGGCCGGCCGCCCGGCAGCCGCAACAAGCCGAAAGGTGAGCCCTGCCACGCGCCCAAAACTGACTTTCACCACTTGGTTGTTCTCTTATCGAGTCACTGGCTGAAGCTCGTGAGTATGGCAATCTGCAGCTTTGCTGACTTGGCACACCAATCAACTCAGCTAGGCCTCAATGTGGCTGACGCTCAATCCACCTGTCAGAAGCCCGCCGGTCGCCTGCGTCAAAGCTCTCATGAGCTCCGAAGCGAAACAGGGCCTGCGAGGGACGAGGATAGCAGCTGCAAAGTACCTTGAGTGACAGCTGACGCTGAAGCGTCTGTGCGCGCCTGCAGCGGGGGGAGATGGGGAGGCGCCGCCAAAGAAGCGGCGCGGCCGGCCGCCCGGCAGCAAGACCAAGAAGCGCGCCGCACCCGAAGGTAACAGATGGGCATCACTTGGAGTGGACAATATGCCCTGCGGAATACTTCACAAGTCCTTGCGTACACCCAGGCAGCTGACGGTCCCATCTCCGTGATGCCGCCTGTCTGGTGGTCAGAGCGGTGCTGGGTTTCGCCATGGAAGGGGGCTGTGGCGCCAGCAACTATCTTCTCAGACAATGTATAAAAATGTGTATTCCTGGAACTGTATTCCCAGAATGGGCGCCTGCTCCCGCCACCTGCAGAATGTGGACACAGCGTCTGTCGCCAGCTTGGCCGGCAAAGGTCATGCACATGTCGAACTGCAGTGGCGGGCATCGCAGCGGTTCACCTCAGGCTGGAACTTCAGGCGTCAGTCGATGCGCAAATTGCTGAAACGGAAGCGGGATCCGTCCGCAGTTTCCACACACCGCCAATCTCAAAGCCAGAATCAAAGCCAGAATCAGGGGGCAACGACAAGCAGGAGCGAGTGCGCAATGCACCCGCGGACGGCGCACGCAAGCCAGAGCCCCTTCCATAGGTTACGATTTCACACCCAATAGAATGAAACCAACAAGTCCTAAACCCTGAGTGCAGGCGGCGAGGCGCCGGCCAGCCAGAAGGCAGAGGTCGCCAAGGAGTCCAGGCTTTGCGCAGGTGAGTCGAACAATGTCTGAGAATTGCCATCACGATGAGCGCAGGCGCCGGAGATCCGGCCGCCAAGAAGGCAGAGGTCACGGACGAGTCGCCCGGCGCTGAGGCTGCGGCGCCGGCCGCGGCCGCGGCCGCGCCGGCAGAAAAGCGGCCTGCGGACGCGGCGCCTTCCGACGCGCAGCCGCCGAAGAAGCGCGGCCGGCCCAAGGGTGCGCCGCATTTCGATTCACGTTTGCTTCTGGAAGTGTCCGAGAGGAGCCTTCGTCCACGCGCTGCCGAAACAGAGACGCCACTGATCAGCTGGAACTTGGCGGGCGGACTGCGCCGGCTTCTGCTGCAGTCGAAACAGCGACGAGCAGCTGGTAAAACCTAAACCCCTGGTTCCTGCAGCACGGGCAACCGAAGCGGACGCTCTCCTCCACGATTTCAGTCTATATTGCACAGCCGCCCCAATGCCATCCCGAATTCCGCAGGCAGCACCACCAAGAAGCGGGCGGCGGACGATGCTGAGCCTAAGGAGCCGAAGAAGCGCGGCCGCCCGCTCGGCAGCAAAAACAAGCCCAAAGCCGCCGCCAAGGTATTCGATTAGCTTATCCGGCTCTGAAACCTGACCGCTGACGAGGCGCCGTTTTCCAGGGGCGGGTGTTGTTTTGTCGTCTTGGTTGCTGGTCTGTTCTCGGGGAGCACAACTGAGATGGATTGTACCCTGAATCAAAGTTGTCATGCGCTGCAGCAGGCTGCAGAGGCGGCTGCCGCTTGATTGCGCGGACGCGCTGCACATAGCCTGGACTTCGGCAAAATCCGTCAAGAGACTGTCAGTGCCAGGGCTGACGGCCTGCGCCAGCGGTAGCGCACCAAGCCTGGCGCGAGCGGCCGCCAGTCGGTCGTCAACAACTCGCGAGATGAGCAGGCCTCGCGCTCTGGCGGCGTGGCTGTTTCATTGGTCGTGGTGTTTGGCACTGGGTTGATCGGCGGGCAAAGACGGCAAGTCGGATGGTGCACACCTCTTGCACTGTCGGATGATTAACTATGATTGGGAGGTGCAAGAATAGGCAGTTGATGTGACGTTGCTGCGACTTGAAGTTGGCGGCTTGTGCACCATTGAATCGAAATTACTACGGCAAGGGTGTCTGGGCAACACCAGCTTGTTTCCGTGATTGTTGCGCGAGCTTCGGGGTGCCTGGCAGACAGGATGTGCCGTTTAAACGCCAAATTTGGGCTCGACTCTCTACTGCGGACGTTGAGCTGTTTTCGAATTCTGGAATGACTTGCCGAATGTCAACGCTCAGTTTCCAAGCAGAACAGCGATCCCTCCAGCCTTTGGAGCTCCTGTGGAGAAATGCTAGGTAAACAAAGAATACAAGCTATGTTTGTGGCAAGTCTACGGTGTGCCCCGCTGCACATGCTCAGTCCCAGCCCCAACAATACCGTTGAGCCCAGAAGCTACATCATGCACAGGTACCTGAGAACAGGGCTCGGAGCAAAAGGAGATACTTTACACCTTCCCTCTGCCGGATCCGGAATCAAAATGTTGCAAGCGCATTGCGGTTTGAATTCAGGCGCCCTCCAATGCCTCAACCCTCTCAAGCATTGCCTCTGGCGCATCCCAGCGCTCGTCTCATCAGCCAGCCAGGCCAGTAGCATCGCCGCTTGCGGCCGAGCGCCCCACTCCATCTGACGCCTCCTCGGCTCCGTTGCCTGCTGCGCCGTCCTGCCGATTGAGAAGCCGCCGGCCCAGACCTCCAGCGGCAGTGGGGGAGCCAGCGGCGGGCGTGTTGGCCGGTCCCTCGGAGGCTTGGACGTCAGGAGCCGAGGCATCCGCCACTTGGGCGCCTGCAAGGCCGCCCTGCTACAGCGCAAAGCACAGGACGCAGCATGACCCACCGCTCGTGAGTCGTGCAAAGGCCGGTGGAAGACGCAAATGCCTGACAGCAGATGCTGAATGATGGTACCCCGGCTGAGTGCAGATACTGACACATGTACAGTGCCCTGCAAATGTCAAGCGCCCGTAACCATGTCCCAGACGAATCCGAGTGCTCAACGACACCAAGCCGGAGCTCAGCGGCTGCTTCGAGCCAGCGCGGCGGGTGCCGCACCTGGGAGGTGGTCGGCGCGGCGGCGGTGGCGGCGGTCGCGGCGCCGTTGCTGCGGTAAGTGGTCCAGTCGCCGCAGGCGCTGCTGGCGTCGGCGGTCGCGTTGCATGCGATGTTGGCCGCCTGTGCATGGGTTTAGGGTTTAGGGTTTAGGGCCTAAACCCATTGCAGTTCGTTTCACTGCGGGGTCAGCTTCCTGAAACACTTTCTGACGTGTGAACTTGAGTTTGCGGAGCAGCGGTGAGAGTGACCTCCTCACACGGTGTTTGCCACATGATCTGGAGCTAGGACCGAGACGGGGATTCTCAGATGGTAGAATGCGAGCCTGGCAGTTGGCGGCGGAGGTGCCGGCCTTGAGGTAGCAGGCCTGCAGCGTGGGGTTGTAGCTCACGGCGTCGCAGGTGGCACCCGCCATGGCGCACGCGGTCTGGCAGCCCTGCACGCTCACCGGCAGCAGCGAGCCAATGCCGTTCTGCGAGCGGAAAAACGACACTACAGAGTCACGTAGTCGGAACTTGCGTCTAGAGAGTCAAGACGGCACCAGACATGGCGCATGCGCTCTGGCAGCCCTGCTGCCTGACAAGCAGGCAGCGAGCCGAAGCCGTTCGACGAGTGGACAGACGACTCGCAGCGCCTACTAAAGTGTTGGGGTGTCAGTTTGTTGCTCAAGCGCCCTGCATGCCCAACATGCAGCAGCTTGATGGCCCACCAGACACACCCCTCTCCATCCCGTCAGATGCAGGGACTTGTAGCGCAGCGAGCGGGAATCTTGCACACTCAGAGTGGTTCGATCCACGCGCGCCACCTGGTTTGGGCTGCGCGCATGCAGCGGCGCCGACCATGTGTATCAATGTGGAGCTGCTTTCGTGAGGTGATCGCTGCAAACAATGAGGACACAAAGGAGATAGAAAGACACGGGAACTTTGCTAAAAGGGTACCGCCGTGCCTGTGAGGAAGAGGAGCCAGTGGGATCGTAGGCGAAGCCGGGCGCGCCCGCCGGATATGTGACGTCGGTTCCCTGCGGGGATATCAACCGCCAGGTGAGGGCAGAACGCAGAATTTTTGCCTGCCCAGGTGCTGTGGACAACACGAAATGGCCCGACAAGATCGACGCGACAGATGTCATCGGTTGCGTACGTCAGGCCGATTCAGCAGGCGTTTCCAGCTCGGTTCGACCATGGTCGAAGCCCCGCTCGCGGTGCGCTCATCTGCCGTCCGTCAGCTGTTTTTTTATGCACCGCTCAGCAGGGTACCTGAGTGCAGGCCAGCACTCCGGGGCCGGCGGCTGCATACAGAGATGTGAGCCCTGCCAGCTGGCTGTTGGCGGTGCAGCCGCTCGGGCCGTCACCTGCATTGACGTGTCATTTATTGAGTAGGGAGGATTTTCTTCCATGATAGCCAACTCCAACGCAAGCTGGTATCCAGCTTCGTTCAACAGTATGCATTGGATGTGCAGAATTCGCACCGGAGTAGCCGTAGTAGCAGGTGCAGGCGAAGCTGCCGTTGGTATTGGTGCAGCCGGCGTTTTGCGCGCAGCCTGCCGTGCCACGCACGCACTCGTTGATGTCGATGTTGCACGCCGGGCCCTCGTACCTGCAGCAAAGACCATTTTCCCACACACATTCACGCAGTCCAATGCAATTTCTGATTGACTCTCGCAAGTATCATGCTCCGTGTGAATGCTGTCGGCTGGCTTCAAGCGGCACGGTCGATGAGGGCAGCAGATGCGGGCTGTGCAGGATGCCGAGGGGCAAACTTTTTAAGCCACAGTCCCTGTTTCGGTCTGGGCGTTTGCACAAACCCACCCAGTGCCGCGGGTGCCGTTGACCCGGGTGTTTCGGCAGGCGTCCGCTCCAGAGTCCGTGGACACTGGTTGCGCAGTGCAGCCGGCGACCGGCCTGCTCAGCCTGCGGGGGGAGGGTTTCGCAATCCGATTGAGGGGTTGTGAAACCCCATAGCTGCTTCCGCAGACGCTGGCGGCGCTCGCGACGAAGCCCGCGACGCCACGCGTTCTGCTGCTTTCAAGGTGCTGCATGACGGAAACGAGCAGCAACATCACGGGGATGCGTCATGACGATTGGCGGACGTGCAGCTCATGTCGGAACACATCTCGTGCTGGAAAGCAGGAATCGCTGCAACGCAAGGGCATAGCGCACCCGAGCATGGAGGTGGCGTGCGATTTGATGTCGTCAAACACGGGGTCGCTCAGCAGGATGCCGTACTGGCCTAGCCCGCCTCCCGGCACTTCCTGCACAACGCAGAAGACAGTGATCATGAATGAATCAACACAAGTAGAGGAGTCGTCGACAGTGCGGGGCCGCTCAGCAGGATGCCATGCTGGCCCACCCCGCCATCCAGCGCTTCCTGCAGCCTCAAGATGCAAAGGCAAACCAAGGCTTCGGTGTTTTGAGACAGCGGAGTCAGCATGCACAACTACCTGACTGTTGCCGCCATGCTTTGCCGCTGGCATCGCCCAGGTGGTTGAAGCAACATCCTCGAAGCGGACAGTTCGTGTGCGAGATTCCACTCGAAAAATCTTGCAACGGAAGGGTGCTTGTGCAGCTTGCTTGAAAGAGCATCTCCAGCAGAGCGCACCTGGCCCTGGTCGTACCACTGCCAGAAGGCGGAGGCGTTTGAACTATGTATTGCAGACATGTACTTCCCGTCCGCTCGGAGTAGAGGCGACTTGAGAGATCTCTCCAGCAGAGCGCACCTGGCCCTGGTCGTACCACTGCCAGAAGGCGGAGCCCTTCAGTGGGCCGCCGGACGACGCTGATGCGGCCACCGCGCCGTACACCTTCGAAAACAGCGCCCGCCGCCCGGCCTCGTACTTGCCAAACTCCTCCAGCAGCAGCTGCAGTGGTGGAGCATCGTGCACGAGTACAAGGGGTAGCATCGAGGATGTTTTCAAATGAAAGCAGCGCCCGCCGCCCGGCCTCGTGCTTGCCAGAGTAACAGCAGCTGGGGTCAAGGGAGGGTGCGCTGCGCTGTATGCGATATGGCCGGCTGGTGTGGCAGTCAACTGAGAAGGAGACTGGAGTTTACTAAATGAATTGGCAGGTGGCCTGCTTGCATAGGGAGTCAGGGAGGGGCGGCCAGCCGTGCAGGGAGAACTAGATAGTTCGACAGCGACGCATCGAGTTCCCTCATGGCAGTCAAAGCAGGTGGAGAGGCGCAATCGGTTGTCGCACCGGTTTGCCCATGGCGGTCGCATCTGCAATATGAGCGTCGATCCAGGCTGCCGGAAACGCCGTGGTGTTGTCCTGCACGTCACAGTTGTGCATTCAGGCAAAACCTTCTGGCGCTGTGGACTGTCATACTACATCTCGCGGTTCGTGACACTGCCGATGGTGGCTGTGCCGCCGTCGCCGACGCAGGGCCCGAATTGGAGCGGTGCTCAGCGGCGCACCAACCAGTTGTCGACCCACAGGTGCATGGTGCCAAAGTCGATGCCCGCCGTCTGCGTGTTCGCCAGAAAGTCCTGCCCCTCGTTGAGCGCCCACCTGTGTCGGCAGACATGATGCTGAATTTAGTAAACCTGTAAACCCTAGACACCGCGCACTGTGGGCACGCAGACGACCAAGCAGTGGCGATGGACGTTCCCTCGTCACGGGCACACGCTCTCTGGTGCCGTCATTGTTTGGACTCGGGATCCAAGGGAGGCCAGCCGTTAATCGGTAAGTTTCCTCGAAAGCCGCACGTCTGCAGGCCCTGGGGGTCGGCGGCGAGGCTGGGGCTGCCTGCCGCGTAGAAACCCTCCTCCCCGATGCCCAGCAGGTGGTTAGGGTCCAGGCTCTTGACGTACGCCGCCATCTCCGCGATCCACGCCTGCGTTGCAGATGTAAGACCTCTTTCTGTCGCCCATTCCAGATCCTTATTTCAGCAACTGTCAGGGTTCCATTTCTGCAGCATTGCAGGCATGTTCTAAGATGTGAGCAGTGAAAACACGGATGGCCCTGGCGGCACATGCAGCCTTTCCAGCGTGGGAAACTGCCGCCACGTGAACATGCGCAGGGCGCCCTCAAGCTGTAACGGCGAGCTGCTGCATCCTGACTGTGTGCTGAGGAAACAGCCGCTCCGAAATATCGAGGGCACTGCATTGGCAGTGATACAGCTGAGGGGTTCAACACTTTGGGATGTCCTAGTGTGTATGCATATTGTATATGCACCTGCAGAGCGTCAGGCCCCATGTAGCAGCGCGGCTCGTTGATGAGGTTCCAGGCCATGATCGTCGGGTCCCGCGAGTAGGTGCGCCCGTTGATGCTGTTGACGCGCCTGCAGGCACCAGTGCACAGGCCGAACCTGTTGTGCCCGCGCGCTGTTGCCGCCGGTCAGTTTTTTTTTCAGTTTTTTTGGGTGTTCTCCGCCGTGGTGGTCGGATCCCATGAGTGTGCGCGGCCACTGAATGCTGTCGGCGCGCCTGCACCCAACCGAACCGGTTTCTCCCGATGCGGCAGCCGCGTGCTGCGGCGCGCAGCCTTCTGCAGACCCTGATTGGGCCTGTGCCACAGTCATATGCACTTCGGCATCGCCAAACTACGAACCTCCCTGCTCGCCAAATGGGACGATCGCAACAGGGAAACGAGCAAGCTGCTGCTCGCCCCTGGAAACAACGGAGACTGCATTTGTCAACAGCTAAATGGTTGCCAGATGCTGTCGTTGTCTAGGTCTGCGCACCCGAGGATAGCGGCAACGGTGTTCTTGTAGGTGGCCTTGGCGCCGGGGTCGCTGAAGAAAGCCTCGTGGCTCGGCAGGTTGTTCCAGGTGACCACCTCGCCCACCGCGCCGGTGTCGTTCCAGTTGTTGATGAGCGGCAGTATCACCTGCATTGACGGCATATGCTGTTGCCGTGTCAGATAGGTTTTAATCCAAATCAGCACCTAGCGCACAGCGCAAGTGTCGTTTGAGTTGTTGATCATCGCCACTAGGACCTGCGACAGGAACAGATATATCAACTGTCCCAGGCACCACCTCGCCGTGTGTCGTGCCCGATGTTGGTGATCGGGCGGCAGCAGCACCTGCAGAGCGGCCAGCTCTCGTGTACTCCCACAAATGCATTTGCAACCCCCACATGGCGACCGCCCTGCTGGCGTCAGCGGGCCGACTCCAGCGCATGGTCTGATAAACGAAGGTCTGAAAAGATAATCCCTGCTCAGATTTGGGAGCACCTGCCCGGATGCCATGATTGCGCGCATGATCGAGGACGTGATTGGACACCCGATCTAAGGCCTGCAACTGCTCGTACAACCACTGCACATATGGCAATGTGCAATAGCGGCGCACCTTGGTGCTGTGCTGGCGGGCCTGGCTGAGAAAGCGTAGTCCAGGCTGCAGAACGCGGGCTCATTGGACTGTCAGTACGCTGAAACCATGTTGATCTCATTTCGTGAGTCCTACATCAGTCCTACAAAGGTTTGTGTACCTTGATGCCCTGCTGGCGGGCCTGAATGAGCGCACAGTCCAGACCGCCGCGTCATTTGGGTCTTTGGATTGCCCCTTGTAGACCATTCGAGAAATTTTCAAAATCATCAGCGGCACCGCACCTTGATGCCGTGCTGCCGGGCCTGGTCCAGGGCATAGTCCAGGCCGCGGAACACCGCCTCGTTGAACTGGCCAGGCACCGGCTGGATGGAGTACTGCTGGTCGACGGGCAGCGCGAAGAAGCGCATCAGGTTCAGCCCATTCGCCACCGCGTCATCCATCAGGTCTCGGATGAGCTGCAGTGTGTAACATCGAAGAGGTAAGATATAAGATTGACAACATTTAAATTCCGTTCGAGCTGTTCGTCTACCGGGGGCGTGAAGCAGTGCATCAGATTTTTGCGATGGCACCATCCATCGGGACATTTGGCCCGTGGCAGCGCGCAGCGTAAACCCTAGCAGCGTAAACCCTAAACCCAAGCCTGCACATACCTGGGGGCCCGTCTTGCCAGCGGGGATGGAGGCGGCAAACAGCTTAGGCGCCCCCGCCGCGGCCTCCACCACCTCGAACCTGTGCGCCAAAGGGTATAGCATCGTGACCACATGTAAATCACAAGCAACAATCATGACTCACCAGCAGGCCTGCACGCAGCGACAGGACACTGCCTGACACACGCCGCCCAGTCAGGATAGCACTAGGGCGCTTCAAATACAAATTCGGCAAAGCGACACCAACTTCTCTGCCCCAAAATGAAGCAGAGCGCAATGTCTGCGCTCACTGGTTCCAACCGGTCGGGTAGAAGAGGCTGCAGCCGTGCCGGAAGTCGCCGTTGCTGTCGATGGTGACGAAGTACTCGCGGCCGCTGGGGTTCAAAGTCGGCACGCCGCCGCCGCCGCCGTTACCGCCGCCGCTGCTGTTGCCGCTGCCTGAAGGCTGTGGAATAGCTGCCGCGGGCTCCGGCGCTGGCGCAGGACCCGCGACGGACGCCGGCAGGGAGGCGGTCGCCAACGCAGCGGCCGTTGAGGCGGTTGGCGCAGGGATCGGTGCTGCGGTTGGAATGGGCGCGGCAGTCGGCGCTGCAGTGCGAACAGGGGCACGGGTGGGTGCGGCCGTCACAGGTGCAGCGGTGGGTGCGCGTGTGGCAGGTGGAGGGAGCGCAGTGGGAACTGGAGTGGGGGCTACAGATGGCGCGTCGGCAAAGGGCCTGGAAAGGGGAATTGTGGTGTCTATGGGCACAGCCGCTGCCGCCGGCGGCGGCGCTGCAATCAAACGTGACACTGGTGGCGGCGCAGCTGCGATCAGACGTGGCACTAGTGACGGGCTGCGTGACGGTGGCGCACCCACTTCGGGCGCGGGCGCTGGTGTGGGGGCCGGCTCTTGTGGCGTGAAGGCGGCCAGGGAATACGGATCCGACAGCGGGGGCGGTGGTGACACAGAGGCAGGCAGAAGGGGTGCGGCAGTCGTCTGTGGCGTTGCCTGCGTCAACGTCGCGCCCTGCACGGCACAAGAGCAGACTGATTTGCACTCTACAGCGCTGCATGACGAGCTCGGTGTCGATGCTGCTACCACCTCTGCGGCGGACATCTGAGGATCTCAAGTTTGCGTGCTCATCCTTGTGCAAAGTGGTATGCACAGTATGACAGTGGAATGCTGGGACCTCGATGAAGCACTGAATCGGCTTGCCTGTCCATGGCAGCCGCTCGACATGCCCAGCAGCAAGCTGCAGAGCAGCAGCGCCGCTGTCAGACGCTGCTGGGACGAGGTGCCCATTCTGCCGCCGGCGCTGGAGCGGTTTCCTGAGCCGTGACTATGGGAGAGTGTTGACAGCCTCAAGGCTTTCCGAGGCTGCTGTGACCTCGCCATACTGTTGCGTGGTGGCTGCCAGCTGGTAGCGGTTCTTCCACCGCAGGCTTTGAAAGCGGAGCTCGCTGGCTCACCAACAGGACGGGGGTGCAGGAATCTCCGTTGCTGGAGTGCCGCCGAAAGGATCGGATAACGAACTGCTCTGCCAAGCTGCTCCGCACCAAGAAAGCCAAGGGGCTACACGCATCAGAGAATGGCCTGCACGCCAGCTGCGAACGACGTTCGGTGCAAGTTTGCGAATCTAGCTCGCCAGCCCAGTTCCGACGCTGGTCCGAAGGCGGCGATGATCTTTCTGCGCGCCTCTATACCTGCTGACGCCGGCCTGTGTGAGCCATTTCCGGTGTCAGTCCTGGCGAGCACACAATCTGTTTCCCACTGATTGTTTCAACGGCGGATGTGAATCTGCACAGGGGTCACATCAAGCACACAGCGCGTCTGGACGCTGTCACTGGGCGACGACAGATTGCAACGGAGTAAATCCGCAGGCAAAGTGACGTTTCGCTAACTGTCCATTTGACCCGCAGCCTTGTACTGCCCTCGGGCGTTGTCATCATGTGGGGCCATTCTTGGACCGTGACACCATGTCAATTACACGTGGAATCCAGGGCATGGACCGAGACCCCTGACTTCCTCCAGCTCCAGGTCCCGCCGCAGCGTTTCTCTGCCACATGTAAAAACACACATGCATGACATATGTCAATGGTGACTGCAAGCAGTCCGCGCAGCTACTCCTGCCTACACCATTTGGCCAGTCCAACAGCTTGGTCAGTCCGACGAGCAGTCCGAGCTCATGATGGCGAGGCTACTTGGCCGTGATATGTCCATTACAATGTGCACGACCGGAACAACAGCAGGTGTTCACACCTTGGCTTGCAGACGTCCTGGCCGATCCTGAGCGCTGCTTGGCGGCAGCGCTTCTAACTGATCGCAGAAAGCGTCATCACCGGCCGCCACCGACGCCAAACTCCGACAAGAAGGTAGCCTCCTCCAGCACGACCCCGAAAGCGCCGTCGTTGCCTGCAGCTCCCATTGACATGCCGCCGTCGCCTGGAGCCGCTGCGCCTGCTGCTGCTGCTGCCGCCGCCGCCGCCGTCACTGGCGCTGCGCTACCGTCCGCAGCAGACGGACTTATGTCTCCTACTGCCGATGCTGCTGCCTCGTCGCCAAGCTGACTGCCGCCGCCTGCCGCCACAGCTCCGCTGGAGTTGCCGGTCATGTCCAGGTAGCGGTGCAAGTTGTGCGCTCCAGGGGGAGCCCCTGCACATGTGAAGACAGCTTCCTCAGAACACAGATGCGCCGCTCAAACCTTCTGCAAAACTGGCAGCGCCAGACATCGGCTATTGCGTGCACAACTTGTTGTTGTCTTCAGCCAGAAATTTGAAAAAAATCCATGCTGCAGCACTGTGGACATGCGGTTTGCACCTTCTGGTCTAAGGCACGGCCAGGGTGGAGGCTGCGCGGTGCAGCCGCCGTCCGGCAGCTGCATGTGCCGCCGGTCCGACGCAAAGTTTTGGCGGAAACCTGGCCACCGAACGCAGCGGAAGCGCCTGCGGCAAGTCGGGCAGGCGCATGATTATTTAGCGCATTGGGCAGCACAATGCCCAAGCATGCTGAAACACATATGCAGAAGGCTGTGCATCAGAAATCACGCATTGCAAATTCCATGTATGCCGACAAAGCATTGCTGAATACAGGAGCAGATGCTGCAAGCAGGACACACATGCACTGAGCCGCTCTCCTCGCCTTTGGGTCGGGACGGCAAAGCTGCCGACGCGCAGCGCCTCCTCCGCATATCGCTTCAGAGTGCACGGGATCGGCAGCGTGCTGCACGAGACGAGCGCATGTCAAATCAAGCCCTTTTCGTAAGGATGTGCCCCTGTGAGCTCACAACAGCCCACCTGTCCAGGTCCCAGACGAGAGTGGGTGCATCCGGACGCCGCTGCAACGCAAGAACGTGGTAGTCCCAAACCACCAGGCCGAGTGGGTTCTTCGCTGTTTGCTGCTCAAAAAGCCAAACCTGCACACGCGGCAAACAAGCTTGCATTTGTCATGTCACCGTCTCACCTACTGCGATGGGCACGTCACGCAGCGCAATTCCGATGTGCTCTGATGTAGCCAGCCGCCTCAGCGATAGTATGCAGGTTGCGAACGCTTACCAGAGTGGCAAAACAGTAGGCTTTGAATATTGATTCTTACCTGCTGCTCCGGATTTGAGAGGAAGACAACTACGAGATCGGCTTCGAGCGCCCGCCCGCTGGCGCACAGCGCACGGCACAGCAGCCAGCAATTCTCTTCGCAATAGCACGAAGCATACTCAAAGTCAAGTCTCGCGCTCGAGGTCGCTGCATCTGCTGTGGTCATCCGCATGAAGACTTTCAAAGTGCTGTGCCGTGCCCTGCGAGGTGGCGCCTCAAGCATGTGCTGTCATGGTAGCGACCGTCAGGATAGACCCCAACTTTGAAACAGAGGATCAGAATGCTCAGATCAAGCAAGCACGTTCCAATGTGTATATCAGTGCAAGATGACGCAACAGCATCTCGCATTTCGCAGATCGGCGCGCACAACTTTGTTAGCACCGCACTGGCAACTCAAACGCTGCCAAGCCCAGCAGACAGCATGAGCGGCCCCGCAGAAAACAACACGGCCACGCTGGATGCACTTCCCACCGAATGCCTCGCAGTCGTACTTGGGCACCTGCCGGATGCGCGGGACGTCGCAGCATGCCAATGCGCGTCCAAGCGGCTCAGAATGGCTGCCGACATGCCCATCGCGTGGCAGCGGAGGCTGGACGACCAATTCGACATCCGATTGCAGGTACGCAGCACGATTGCGCGCACTGCAATGTGCTGGCGCCAGGCTTCACACAGTGGACATGGCATTGGCTGAAGCTCCCATGATAACCACTAGTGGCTGAGCGTAGGGGAGGCTGCTAGGACGTCGTTTCAATGCAGTGCTGCTTGAACGACAGTTTGCGCGCAATGCCCCAGTCTCGTCACAGAATCCTTCCGAGCGTGACGAGAGGTTAAAATATCACTCCATAGTCCGTGCAGACGACGGGCCGCGGTGAGGTGGACTGGCCGACGCTCTACCTGGACATCGCGCGAGCGACGGCGGCGCGGCCGGTGCGCTTCTGCGGCGTCTTCACGGACGGCGGCTGCGACGGTGGCCTGATGCAGTACTGGGTGGACAACCTGTTCTGCGCCAACCACAACGAGTCGCACTGCTCGGCGACGGGCGCCAACATCCACGCGATCGGCCTGCTGCTGGTGCGCTGGTTTTGCGGCACTTTCTCACAGTGTCGGCATTTCCCTGCATCGGCTGCACATGTCAAGGGCTGCTGCTCAGCGGCGACGGCCGACATCGCCTGCTGATCGTGCGTCGCGCATGAGAATCTGGCGCTCTTCTGACGGACACCGGTTGGATAGGCGCAATGACCATAACGACTCGCACTGCTCCGCACCAGAATTTCTGTTGGCCTGCTGCTGGCGCGGCAGCTCACTGTTGTTTCCACTGCCACGCAAGCGTAAGCGTGCAAAGCAAGTGCCCCTTGCTGAGGACATGCTGCACGGGTTTTGCTGCAGTTGCCGCCTGCCGCTGTTGTGTACGCAGAGCAGCTCCTGTTTGCTCATCGTGGCAATCGCATATGCAGGGACGGCTTAGCAGCCCGTCACAAGGGCCACTAGCAGTACCGCTGTCTGTGTCACTACCTCTGCGCCGCCGATCAACTGAATTTTATGTTCTTCATCTCCATTTTCGACTCGGCCATTCCATGACACGCACGCTTTTTGCTGCAGGGTGGCCGCAACACTGCGGACGAGGCCGAAGACGCACATCGCTGCTTCCTCATCGAGCGCTGCCGGATCCCTGCCCAGGTGAACTCACCCATCTCAATGTAATTGTGTACATATAATATGTTCTGGTCGGAGGTAAGCTTCTGATGCAGAACTTCTGAGTGTCTGCTGTCCGTCCTGCTGTGCAAGCATCGTGTTTAAAGAGTGTCTGCCATACGCTCGCCCGCGGATGCCTCGTTCACAACTCATGTCGCAATTGCTGGTGTGTGTTGTCCCAACGGCAGTCAGACGTGTATATTGCTGGGAGGCGAGACTCTGAGCCTCTCGTTTTGACGTCAAGTGGGGGGATCCACAATCGATAATCGGCTTCTGTGGATCGACGAAGATCATTTCCGGAAACATGTGCAGGTGATCTTCAATGATGGCGCGGGCGTTTTTGCTCCGCCCGTCGCGAATTCCACGGCGCGGCTAGAGTCCTGGCCCACCTCCGCCCTGGAGCACTTCTTGGTCATGCTGCACCACCAGCTGGAAATGGTGCGCATATTTTATGGTCTGTATCGTTGTTTTCATGAATCCTCATCTGATGGACTGATGCATCGGCACCGCCGCTCTCTCACTGCCGCCGCCGCTCTAAGACACTGCTGGCACCGCCTCTCCTGCTCATGCTGTGCTGACGCCTGGAGAACGGTGTGCATTGCGGCGGCGGCCGGTCGGGTGGTTTCCAGTTTTGAAGGCAGCACCCTGTCGCGTCGCCAACTGACTTGCGGTCAGAAGCGTGTACTCTGCACAATGGCATAGCAGGGTGGCTGAGGTCGCTGACTCATGATCGCCAGTTGAGGTTTGCCACAGGGGCTGGGGCTGGGGCAGGGGCTGGGGCATGCAGAATACTCGTTGCACGGTAATGTGCGTGGTGTAGCATTCCAGTGTCACCCACAAGGCATTCAGGGTGTCTGACACCGCCGTCGCCATCTGAATTTCGCCACAGGGCATGGTGCTGTGGCGGGGGCTGCTGACAGCAGACAACATTTCGTTGGGCACGGGCTTGCCTGCCGGCGCGCCGCAACCAGTGTCAACGGCTGATGCGTCGACCCAGATCACGTGAGGGTGCCTGACATCGCCGAACCTGTTTTCTGCTACAGGGCATGGGGCTGGGGCGGCTGTTGCTGGCAGGCGTCAGGCTGGAAGACGTGCCGGCGATGCTGTCTCGGCTCCTACAGGTGAGCCAGGCTGACAAAGGGTTGAATCCGTCAAAAACTTCAACAGATCCGCTGCGGGTGGCAGCGCTCGTCTGACCTGCGCATGCTTCAGCCTACCGATTGCAGTTTTTCCTGTATTCGACTGACCTGAGAGTCCGACTGACCTGAGAGCCTGGCCGTGGGGCGAAGCACCGCAGTCACAGCTGAGAGCTTGTGAGACTGGGCTTTATTCACAATTAATGACTGCTCAAGAAACAAAATGTTTCTAGTTCAAGTGTGTTCAAGATATCTAATCTGCAGCACTCTGTCTGGCGCAGGTTGTGGCGGAGCTGCGAAGCAGCACCAGGCATGCCCAGTGAACATATAGAAAGGTCCGAAATATATCGACTTTTACTATGTAAAATTCAGAACCTTATCGGCTGCAGGTTGTGGTGGAGCTGCCGATGCGGCACCAGGCGCGGCTGGTCAACATTGTCTCGCCACCGGGAGATGCGCACACAATGTTCGACGAAAGTGCCATGCCGCTGCTGGCGACGCCGCCGCTGCACAGGCAGAACCAAACCGGTGCGACACCCTGCTGCGACTCATTACTTCTCCTTCTTTATTGACGGCGTTTGGGGCTGCCCTCTGTGCAATCCGACATACGCTGATTTTTTTTGCCATAGACCCCTTGGTGTTCCGCACACCAGCATCTCTCGCCGCATGGCCTTCTCCGACGCTGTGCCTGCCAGCGTCAGGCATTGTGTGCATCCTGATTCGTGCACCTGGCCGAGTCGCATTTGCCCTCGCAAGCCTGACGCGTGTCCCTCCCAAACAAATCTACAAGATTAAGCCTAGTCTGTGATCTCCATCTACCTTTGCTGCCGCAGCCGTGGTCGACAAGCTGACCGTCTCGCGTGGCGGCCACTTCAGCTGCCCCGTGCGCAGCGGTGTGGTCTTCCTGGGCGACTGGCGGCGGGCCGTGAGCTCTGCGCCCAATGGCGTCATCCGCGGCGGCAGCCGCGCGGTCCTGGCGAGCCTGCAGGTATGTCAAAGTTTTGTACTTCTCAGGTTCGAAACCCACTGCGATATGGTACGATTTTCCCGAGTGGCTGGCGAGGCAGCGGGCAGCGGGTTTGCTGCCCAAAGGCGGCGTGTGCGGCGGCAGCCGCGCAATCCTGGCGAGCCTGCAGGCGCGTGACGCGGCTGGTTCGAAGGTTGCAGTTCCTCATTTGACCAAGCATGTGAAGATTGGCGCCGTCCACGGCGGCGGCGGCAGCTGCCTTCGCGGCGGAAGCCGCGCAGTCCTGGCGAGCCTGCAGGTGTGTGGAGTTCAGTCAGCTTTTAATCTTCAGTCAGTTCCCGATTTCTCATACAGATGTTGAACACACGATAACCACACAGACTGCCATCCAGTGCTGGCCGGCCCACAAGCGTGTGCTCACGAGGCTGGGCGGTCGCCCGATTGCCCGTCCTGCCAGCTGCACACACGCTGTCGGCAGTACCAATGCCGTCTGTGCTCGTGCTGCGAGCTGCGGCTGCTTCTGGACTCGAAACCTGTCTACCTGCGCCCCAACCCCCGGGCCCTGATCCTTGCAAGCACTTTGTGTTGCAGTGCGTCGCTGCGGATTGCTGGGCAGTACTCAGCATGACAGTTTTCTAATTTCGAGCATTCCGTGCCTGACACATGCAGGCCGTCACATCAGTGGCCTTCTGCTGGACTTTTGACAGTGCGAGTGGATGTGCCTCGCTGGCGGCTCGATTTAGAGCCCTGTATTCAATGCAGGCTGTCACTGTGGAGGCCACGTACCGGGCGTTTGACAGCCTCACAGACCGTGCTGAGCTGGCAGGCCCCCCGTCCCAACCACCACCTCATGTCGCTCTGTGCAGGGCATTACAGCGGAGGCCGTGTGCTGCGCGTTTGACAGCGTCACGGACCGCGCCTCGCTGGCGGGTCTGGAGGCGGCTGCCGAAGCGGGTTCGGTGCCGCGACCAATCGCCTGGGGTGGCTGCGCCGCGGGCGAGTGGTTCGAGTTCGACCCTGCGTGGCGGCCGCCAGGTAGATACTTCAAGTGGATCGGCTGCATGACCGGAAACAGAACCGCTGCAGTACGTCATGTCGAAGTGACTGCGAATCACTTCTGCCGGCGGTATGGGGCGGTTTTGCGCCGCCCGCGAGTGGTTCCAGTGCGTCAGTGTCCGGCACCTGCCAGGGGACTTTCCACAGACATGAAACAGACAAGGGACCCGACAAGAAAGGCTATTCGTGATGCATGTTCAACTTAGCCCTAGATTAGCCCTAGAGTGGCATGGGTTGGCTGCGTCGCTGGCGAATGGGCCGAGCCTGACCTGGTGGCCCAATGCAGGGACGTCTCCATATATAACTTGGCTCTAATGGTGTGCCCCTTCTCTTCAACGCCCATCTCTTCTAGACGTGTTCTGCTTGGGTACCACTGCTTGGGTACTGAGTCATGAGAGAATGTACCCAGGCTGTGCTTCCTGTGCTTCCTGTGCTTCCCATGCTGCCTGTGCTTCGCGCAGCATGGCGCAGCCGCGTTGACAGCGTCGTGCCAGCCCGGGGCTTCTCCTGTGCCAGCCTCACTCCTCAGCGCAGTGAGCACAACCGGCACGGTATGTCATGTAGTTGAGATTATTTACAAAAACCACGCTTGGTGTACATGAATTTTCAGAGAAAAAATCGGAAACATCTTTTCTGATTTATTCACATTCAAAGTTCAATTTCAGAGCGAGGCAGCTCTACCTTCAGCTCGGCGGCAGTCCAGCACCCAGAGAGCTGATAACATGTTGATGTCACTGATTTGTTCTTGTGCAGCAGGCGGCGCCGACGCGGGCCTGCGGCCGGTGGCCTGGTTCCGTTTCTTCGGCAAGACTGAGTCGGCCGCCGCAGCGAGGCAGCTCGGGGAGTCCCTCCCCACCTTCAGCCGTCGATTCGAGAAGCCAATGCGCTACAGCGAGCTGCCAGGTGTGCGTGCACGAAACCGCCTTGCGGTAGTGATTGGTGACAACTAAATCTCGCATGCCGGTTTGACCACCCTGTTTCAGGGACGGGCTTCATCACGAATCCTCAGTAGCATGCACTCCGCTGCATGTGCTGAGCCTGCAGTGTGAGACGTATGGGCTGCGGCACTGGAAAACTCGGGCTTCCAGAAGCATGGCATGCGCGAGGTGGATGTGACATTCCCGCTGCTATCACCGACACTGCACATGATGTTCTGTGCAGCGCCCGCCGCCGTGGCGGCGCCTGCTGGCGTCCCGGCGCCCGCCGCCGCGGACCAGCCCGCCGGCCCGCCGCAGGCGCGCGCGACGCAGCCGGTGCGCATGGCGCGGGCGTCCGCCGGCTCAGACGGCTCAGACGGCGCCGGCGGCGCGCCGGCGGCGTCCGTGTCGCCCGTCGCAGCGCTGGCTGCGGAACAGGCTGCGGGACCGGCGGCGGCGGCGGCGGCGGGGTTCCTGGGCCTGGGCCCCGGCGCGGCGGCCGGCGCGGAAGGAGCGGAAGGAGAGGAAGTCGAAGTCGGTGGCGCGTTCCAGCTGGCGCCCTTCGAGGACCCGCAGCTCTTCGAGCCGTTTGCCGAGCCGGGCTCGGGGTCCGAAGGCGATGAGGACATGGCGTGGGAAGACGGGGCGCCGGCACCTGGCCAAGGTGAACCTTCACATAGCTTGCCCCTCTCCATCTTGTCTGACCTTGCAGTTGGTTCATCTAGTGACTGCGGAGTCCGGAGCGACGAGGATGTGGGGAGGAGGGGGCGGCGCCTGGGCCAGGTGATCGCTCCTTTACCCGACTCTGCCTTTGAATCTTTCATCAAATTCACTGGGAACGGAGTCCGGAGGCGATGAGGACATATGGCCAGGGAGGAGGGTGCGCCGCCTGCGCAAGGTGACAGGGCACCTTAGTGTACTTGTTGATCCTTCCGCGTATTCATGTTGAACATATTCTCTGGGTGAGGAGTCGGAGGGCGACGGAATGGTGGCATGAGAGGAGGGTGTTGGGCCCGGGGGACCAGGTGAGGTTTTGACACAAGGATTAGGGTTTAGTGTCAACACGGTGACGGGGTGGAGTAGTAAAGTATTTGGTGAAGCCAAAGAGGCAAGCGTCATGTCGTCGACTGTTCGGGATCATGCTGCCGGCCTGTAGCACAGCATCCCGCTGTTGGTTGGCAAAGCAGGTGGGCAGGCAGGCGGCAGGGTGTCGGAAGATCCGCTGCCACCTGTTTGCACTTGCAGGATCTGCAGCGGACACACGACTGGCCTTTCTCGCTTCGCCCCTGTGCTGACGTGCCCTGTTGCCATCGCGGCTGCAGGTGGCGGCGGCGGCAATGGCGCGCAGGCGCACGGCGCAGCCGGCGACCAGGCAGATGGGAGCAGCCTCAGCCGCTCGACGCAGGGCCGCAACATGTGGGTGGCACTCCGCTCTCACAGTTGCCCGTCAATGGTGTTTCACCGCATTGAAGCTTGGCAGCCTGCTGCATCGGCAGCCTTGGCAGACATGTGCCGCCCTGAAACCGGCTACCTTGACCTGATGGAGGACACCTAGCTGATGGGGACAGCAACACGGCCAGGTATGACGTTTCATGGCGCCTGACAACTGCTCGCATCTGTGCAGGCTGACGCTTTGGCGCGCAGGCGGCCTGGCGCGCATGTTGTACATGCAACACGTGCAACACCTCAATCTCGTTGATCACTGCCATATGATATGCGCAGGCCGCACATCCAGCTGACGCGGCGGCACGCCGGCAGCCTAGCGCTCGTCAGGCCGTTTTCCAGACAGGCAAAACCTCTACAACATGCCATCTGAAACTCGCTGCCGCACGCACGCAGGCTGGATCCCGCTGACGCGGCGGCACTCTGGCAGCCTGGCGTGCGTCATAGCAAATGCAGAGTCCCGACCTGCATTCAACTTGCGTGTTTCAGAAGTTCGCGACTATAGCTGCCGCACCTGCGCAGGTTAGACATTCCGCTGATGCGGCGGCACGCCGGCAGCCTGACGCTGGTCAAGTTTTCTACAAATCAGCAAAGTGGTACAGCTATGACGCCTTAACGCGCCTGACCAGCGCGCTGTGACTCTTGCACAGGCTGGACATCCCGCTAACGCGGCGGCACGCCGGCAGCCTGGCGCTCGTCAAGCTGCTGGACTCGGAGAACCTGATGTCGCTGTGGCACGACGACCACGAGCAGCCCAACATTGACATCGCCGCCGTCGTGTTCCGCGGCCGCCGCGTTGCGCTGCCGCCCACCGTGCGTGCGGTATAAGAAGGAGCAGCAGCGGCGGTCGTCTTCCGTGGCCGTCGCGTGGCCCTGTCGCTTATGTGGGCGGCATGACGTGCTCAGAATGATAATCACGGGCAGAGGGCATTGCCGTGAAGATGGCAGTTGCATCGGTCGTCTGGCATGGCCGCTGCGTGGCGGTGTCGCTAATCCTGCGGGCAGCATGAGACGCACAGCAGAGTAATGACCACGAGCAGGGATGATGCGCTGCAAGTGGCAGTCGCAGCGGCTTCCTCTGCGGCTGCCGCTTGTTGCTGAGAAATGCCGCCAGTCTCAGCAACCCTCGAGCGCTTGTTGCATCGTTGAAGAGTCCGAGTCTAGAGATTTGAATGGTTGTCAGGTTCCTCCCTGACAGCTACAATGCTATGACAAGTGTCGGAGTCCGTGATCTCGGAGGAGTGCAGGCTAAATTTAAAGTTTTAAAGTTGCACGAGTATCACAGTCTTGCAGGTGGGCTCGCACGTGTGTTTGCAATTTTCCCAACATCCATGGATCATTTCAGGTCTTGCCGCCAACAAATCCGCCGGCTTCACTCTTGTCGCTTCTTACTGTGAAAGGCGCCTGCTCATCTGCAAGTCGGTCGCTGAGCAGCAAAGTTAGGGATGGACAAGCGGCACAAGCTTGCGGTACATCCGTTGATTAGGACGTGGCATTTCCTCTGAATGATCTGGACGACTACCTGCTTCTGAAGATCTTCTCGCTGAGCAATTTTATCGTCCGGTGCGACATTGCATTCTCACCCGCTGCGAGGCACGATCTGTGTGGTCACACAACGCTTTGCGCACCACACACCACAGCGCCGTCTCTTGCGGACAATGCTGTGCGACTCACACTGCCTTGCGACTTGCAGAGGTAGGTGGCGTCCTTGATCAGGTGAGAAGGGTGTCGCGCAAGGTAAATAGATGTTCCACGCAAAATGATTTTCATTCCCAAACTAACGCTGGGTACCGAATGCACAGTGTGCTTACTGCAGCTGCACGTCTGCCGTCTCATGCGGGTGCATGCCGCGCCAGCAGCAGCGTTCTGTGCGGTCCCCGATTTGGCATTCGATTGGTGGTTATATGAGGTGTGCAGGAGATGGAGGAAGCTCTGTGCCAGCAGTATCATGTGGCGGGTGATGTGGCGTTGGCAAGCTGGCGGCACTTGATTAAGTGTCGGAATTAAGTGTCGGAGAAGCAGTGGCGTTGGCAAGCTGGCGGCACTTAATTAAGTGTCGGAGAAGCTTCTTCGACACACCCGGCGCGATTACGCGGCTGCGCTGGCTTGCCGCACGAGACTCCGCAGTCGACATCCTGCGCGTCAGCCTCTGGGTGGGTTCGTTGAGCCTTGTTACCGTCGGGCCTGGCACCCTGTCGGCAGCATGGTGAAGCAGACCGCAATGCACCTGCTTTAAAGCCGCAAATTTTCGCGCAGCTGCCGCGGCGTCTTATGCGAAAAGAGTGCAGCAGTGCTGACCACAGCATTGGTGCCAGGACCTTTGCATCTCGCCTGCAAACCATCACACACCAAAGAAAATGTGTATAGCAATGTCGTTATGGGTACTTGGTACTGCCACGTCTGTGTGCCTGTCTGCGCAGAATGAGCCTGAAGGCGAATCCAGCTGGCGCATCCTTGGCGCACTGTCCACGCTGACCAGCCATCGCAGGCTGCGGTGCTTGAAAGTCTCCTGTGGTCTCCACGCCGGCTTTGCGAAGAAGCATGCCGCCTGCCTGCCACCGCTGCCGACGAACCTCTGCAGCCTAAAGAGTTTGGACATGCAGAGGCCCCTACAGCAGAACAACTGAATCTGGTTGCGCGCCGAATTCACTGATGTGCTGCATGTGTTTATTGTCATTTAGTACATCTGCACTTTGATCTGTCCAACGCGCATCCCATGTGTTCTGCTGCCAGTGCGCATTCAGCACAGCGTACGCTGCATGCTGCTGCGATTCGAGCGAGCGTGCTTCGCTAACTGTGCCCTGTTGCAACGTCGTGCAGATCAGCCGCCTGCAGCTGCTGACCAAGCTTTCGCTCGATGGCACTTTTCTGTGTAAGCATGACCAGCAACGACTTTCGATGTGCAGCAAGTGGCCTGTTTTTCAGATTCTGGTGCTGGGAGTGACGAGCAACTGTCCTTTTTCTCTGGCAGGGCGCATCTCTAGACCAGTCGCAGGACAGACTGTTTCTTTTTCCCCCGTTTCACTCCTGCCAACGCTGGCGGAATCCACAGCACTGCGACAGCTAAGTGTACATGGTGAGGCCCTCGCTCAATGGTCTGCCATGCATTTCCGTCCGAGCGCGTGTGCACCTACCATATATATGGGATGCATATAGGCCTGTACATGCCTGCAACCATATGGCTGTGTCGGTGCAGAATACGACGTCGTCAAGCCGGCGCTGTCGTCTTCATGGCTAGGTCTGGCCCCCGTCAGCCTGTGCAACCTTGCGCTGGAGGGCGTCGACGGTGAGTGAGCCTATTGACAGGTGCAAGCAGGTGCCAGCTTGTCATGATGCACAAACTCATCAGGGGAGAGGCGGCTGCACAGCCTCAGGCACTTGGCCTGTGGCAGCCAGAGGTGCAATGGGCCTCCTACCCTGGGGTCATCAGTGCCGACGAGAACATCACGCACTACACATGCTGCGAACATGTCTCTGAGCCACAGGCAGCTCGGCAAGGCCCTCGGCCACCTGCAACAACTGACCAGCCTGACGGTGCACTTGCTACGCATGTGCTGAAAATCCTGGGCCGGCGGCTGCCCCAGAACCGTCATCCCAGCCATCCTTCTGACGGTGCAGGTGCGTTGGGAGGAGTTTGAACCCGATGCAGAAGACTCGTTGCTCCCAGGTAAGATCTCCCCAAAGGCGCTGCTCCAGCTGACTGGCGGGGCCTTGAGTTTTTGTATCTGAAACCTCCTGACTCACTGCCGTTGACTCGTTGCAGCCCACGCTTGTTAGTCTCAACTGCTCAAATTCGCAGTGAAGTGTGTTTTTGTGAAGGTCTCCGACAATTTGGAGCTGTGGCGCGGCCGCCTGATGAGCCCATTCGCGGTTCGATCGACCCGTTGCCGGAACAGATGTCAAGGAACAGATGTCAAGAATGCGGAACCTAGAGTGCTGTTATATGTCGCCTACATGCTGCAGAAGTGCCCGTTGACTTCCCGGAAGGCATACTCAGGTGCAGCCGCACCGAGCCACGTGGCCTTCTCCATGACAAACAGCAAGCCGCATCTGCCCCATCTTCTTGGATCAGTCTACGATCGCAATGATTCCATCTTGCGTGCAGGGGTCTTCTCCATCGTAGCAGCAGATTGCAGGATCTTTGGTTCAACTGCTACGATGAGGAAGACCCCCTGTTTGGCTGCCTGCCAGGGGCCATCTCTGCGCTGTCAGTTCTGCGCTGTCAGAGGCCTAAAAAGGCTGCGTCTCGGCGGCGGCATCGTGCAGCTCCCTTCGTCACATGGCGCCCTGACCCGCATGACACGGCTTATCATCGCACAGAATGCAACAGAGCATAACCAGCACGTCAGCCTGCCGGCATCAATGACGGCTCTGACCGCCCTCTACCGCTCATCGAATCGCCCAGCTGCCCTGGGATGCTGCTCGCGGGCAGCAGCCTGCGTCAGCTCAAGTGGCTGGCGCTGTTCCAGCTGAGCAGCAGCGCGGATGCAGCCCTGAATTGTCACAAGGTATGCGCGCCTTGCGTCGACGGGATGCCTGGCTGTAGAGACTGCGAAGTGATGAGACACGAGCTTCTAGGTCCAGCGGCGGTGGAACACCTCCAGCTTTGGTCATTTGCTGTGTACAGCAGCCACAATCATGATGGGAAGCCTCTGCCAGACAATCGATCGACCTGAACGAAAGACGACCCTGCTCCAGAGCGTGATTCATTGCTGGGACACAATTGGAGGACACGCCACAACCTGGAGTTGCACCAACAGAAGTGGCATGGTGTGCCATCTTCTGCGGCGGCTGATTTTCACTGTGAAACGTACCGATGCTCAAATTATACATCCGACATCTGCGAGGTTCTCATCACATGTCAGCAGACGGAACGACAGACCACTGGGGCACAACACAAAGCGGCGGCGTTCAGTCAGCCGCAACCAGCACGGGTGTGTCTGTGAGCGGTGTGCGCGGCAACCTGAGAGATGGAGCAAGACCCTCAATATGTCAATCGCCGAGGCGAAACGTACCTTCATCGATGGACCGGCAATATTACCCACACCACATCAACTTGGGCGCCGCCAAAAAAGCCACCTGCAGACGCCTCCGCGCCTGCTACACCCCGCGACTTCCGGCAGCCTGAGGTGAGACTACCAGCGTTGTCGCAGTCCGTCATTCCGCTTTGAGAGTGCAGGCTGGAACGCTTGAGCAAGCCATTGCGTGAAAGTTGTACACCATAGTCCAGCCTTTCTCGGACGCTTGAAATAGACAAGCTTCAGGCCAGCAGACGCGTTGCGCTGACCTCTGACCGCGCCTCAGGCCTCTCGATTTGAACGCTTCCAGCGTCGTCAAGATGGCAGGCGTCGACCCAGCGCAGCTCACAGAGGAGCAGACGGCGGAGTTCAAGGAGGTAATTTCTTCATGGGCTAGAGGCCCCCGTGTACGGCGCGTCAGCCGCATAGGCGTCTCACATAGATCATATGAGGGTGTGGATCAATTTGGGTGTCACTACTGGTTTCAACGCCCCCGCGGCCTTCCCGGGCACTCCCAGCATACTGCTCACACGGACTGGGACCTGATACAGCCTGCCGTGGCAGCTGCCCCGCATCCGTGCTTGGGGAGGGATTGCAAGCTCCCAGTCTCGCCTCACACTCTCAAGATGGTTGCCGGCTGCGAAAGGCAGGCCAATCACTTGCACGAGGCACGCCTGCATGTATGACGCCGGCTGCTAGCGCTTTTGGGGCTGTGAGCCGATCTGCGCAAGCGGCGATGCCCTGGACTGGGCGCTTTCGCTCTGCGGTGCACCGCCGGCCGTCAGTTGCTGGCAAGGGGGGGCTCCGTTATGCAACAAAACTCTTCAAGGCTTCTCACGGCAGCTACATTCCACCAGTCCGCGACTCGCGGCAAGCTGCATGGCTCTTGGCCGTGTGACCGCCATGGGTGATGCCGCCGAGCGGCTCTCAGACTTCAAATGCTATGTTGACCTGACGTTGTTCTTTATGGTTTTTCCGCAGGCATTCGCCCTTTTCGACAGGGACAGCGACGGTGAGCCCCGTTCCATCCTCCACGCATGCCAGCCACTGTGCATGCCAGCCACTGTGCATGCCAGCCACCGTGCATGCCAGCCACCCTGCCGGGAAGCGCTGTGTTACTTGCTGCAAGGCATCGCCGCGCCGCATGCCTCACCGCTTGGCCGCCCCTGAACACCTCCACCGATCCTTGACCTTGCGACACGCAGGCACCATCACCACAAAGGAGCTGGGCACTGTGATGCGGTCCCTGGGCCAGAATCCCACAGAGGCAGAGCTGCAGGTGCATGCCTTTCCCTTTGTTGCACAGATATCAGTGCCTGCGCATTTCTATCTCTGCTGTTATACCCTGTTCCGGCTTTGCAGCATGCAGCCCGCTGAACCCCCTGCCAAGCCCCACCACAAGCCAGCGGAAACGTAGGCATGACGGCGTTTCGTCGGTGGTGGTTGTTGGGCGCGTTGGGCGGCATAAAACATCCCTCTCCGTTTCCTGCAGGACATGATCAACGAGGTGGACGCCGACGGCAACGGCACCATCGACTTCCCAGAGTTCCTCAACCTCATGGCGCGCAAGATGAAGGTCCGCTCTTCACGCTCACATGCATGATGCGAGCATCTGCGTGTGCACAGAAACGTTGTGACGGCACAGACATGATGAGTCTGGCTGTTTGCTGCACCACGGTCACAGGACGAACATTGTGAAGCTGCGCTCTGGCAGCCTGCATGCGTGTGAGGCTGTGCTGGCGCCTGTGGCTGGCCCTGCAACGGCACCGTCAACAAACCAACCTCCGCAGCTTCGGCCGACGCGATCCGCGTGTCACCGACAGTGTCTCTCGTCTTCTCAGATTTTCTGCACATGCTCCGCAGGACTCGGACTCTGAGGAGGAGCTGCGTGAGGCGTTCAAGGTGTTCGACAAGGACGGCGATGGCCTCATCTCCGCCGCCGAGGTGCTGCTCGACTGCGCCTTTACTGCTTTGCACACCACATTTGTGTTTCAGGGTGGCTGCCTCCTACAGCAGCACCTGCAGCTCACCTGTGCAGGATGCACCACGAGGAACAGATGTGCTACCACAGCTTCACGCTCCCTGCATTGCGAAAATGAGCTGCGGCATGCAGCGGAGCATGAAGGGCAAACCCGGGATGGAACCTGACCAGTTCGATTTCTGCGTGCAACAGCTGCGGCATGTGATGACCAACCTGGGGGAGAAGCTCACGGATGAGGAGGTGGACGAGATGATCCGGGAGGCCGACGTCGACGGCGACGGCCAGGTGCATATTCGCCATTAGGGTTTAGGGGGCTGACACAGGGCCTGTCGGCCGTTTTTCTGCTGCAAAGATGCAGATTCTCAGCTTCGTGTGTGCCGTTTGCATGTGCAGCATGCACATGTCCCTTACGCCGCCGCTTGACCAGGAGGGCGCATGTCTGGAAGACGGGCCTCGAGGCACCTGCTGATTGGGATCTGCTGTTTGCTGATGCGCAGGTCAACTACGAGGAGTTCGTCAAGTGAGTTCCAATCTCTTGCCGCCTGAAATTGGTTGGCTTTTGAAGCACCTATTGTGCTGGTGTGTGTGTTGCGAAGTCTGTTTGCACACTGCTGCTGCTGCGACCGGCCATGTTGACGCGTTGCATGTTCCTCGGCAGGATGATGATGGCCAAGTGATTCGTGCACGAGCAGCACCAGAGGGGTCCAGAGCCCTGCAAAGAGTGTCTTGCTGACGCATGCGTTTGAAGCGAGCGGACCAGAACTGTGGTTTGGCGGACAAATCCCGGGGCTGCTGTGCTGAACACTCCAAACGCTGAACGTGTGAATTGGCGACGCCATCGTGGTCAAATGTAATCAGTGGAAGGCTCACTATAAAAATGCAAAGCGGCGCCTTTTCAGTCTCAACTGACATACGTCCTGAACGCGAATTTGATGCTGGAAACGTCTCAGCACTGGGAATCATTAACTAGCGTGGGTGCAGCATTGAGATGAGGAAGTCAACCCCTTTGTTGCTGGAGAATCGCTTGGGGAATGGTGAAACCGTGGAAACCTTGCTCAACATCTCTTGCCACTTCTCGTTTCCTTAGAGTCTAAGAAGTGAAACACGGTCCACTCAACAGACCGTCCGTGACTTGTTAGTAGAGGGGCTGGGTGGATAGGGGGAAGGACTGGGGACGTCCTTCCCGACCACCCCAGGTACCCAGCAGGGGTACTTGACGGCCGGTGAGTGAGGTGGGTGGGTGCGCTGCCGTACTCACTCCCCAACCACCACCCCTCAGCCCCACGGGGCAGCACTGAGAACAAGGGTAGCTCCTTCCTTCCACTGCCGATTTGGGAATTCCGCAGCCGCTACTTATCATCTTATAAGTTACCGCACATGGTT
>JAABUW010001079.1_pt1 | contig 48581 bp, 45 predicted proteins | sample 5560081 | NCBI WGS metagenome assembly JAABUW01 (sample SAMN10711882, study PRJNA513363) | rock metagenome | isolation source: Antarctica rocks | place: Antarctica: Victoria Land, Knobhead sud | reverse complement strand
ACCCAACGTCATCGCTCAACCCCGGTCACCCCCAAAGTCTCCCAAGCGATCATCGACTGGAATAGGAGCCACGCGCCGAAAGACACCAGCCATCTAGGGACTGAGCCGCGCGGAGCTTTCCCCGTCGACAGGCTCGCCGGCGCGGCGTTCAGCGGCCTCACGGGGGTCCTGGATGCGAGTCACTTCAGCCGGCGAGGGGTCGGCGTGCCGCTCGACGGTGTAGAAGCGGATCTCGTGGCCGTCGGGGTCGTGCAGCATCGGCAGGATCCATCCGAGGCTCGCGAAGTGGACGCCCGCGTGACTCTCGCCCAGGCCGGTGAGCCGCTCGGCGAGGGCCTCGATGGCAGCTCGGTCCGGCACCCCGATAGTGAAGTAATCGAAGCCTGCAGAGCCCACGGCAAGGTCGGGATCCAGGCGCAGGGCCAAGTCGGGACCACCGTTGGGGTGGCTCAGTGCGAGCCCCATCAGCCGTCCACGTTCAACAAACTCGAGTGTCCGGCGGTAGCCAAGCCGGGACTCATACCAGCTCATCGACCGTTCGAGGTCGGACACCGGCAGTTTGACGTGGTGAATGCCGGCCAGGACTGGTACGCCCATCTGACTCCCTCGGGCAAGTGATCGCTTTTCCAGGACGCAGTTGACTGCATTTCGGCCAGAGAAGTCAACCGGTCAGTCGCCCGGACTCGGCGCTCAACCTTGACACCAGTGTGCTAACGTTGGGGTCGATGGAATCACTCACGATCGCCCAGGCGGCTCGAACCACCGGCTGGTCGGCCCGGATGCTGCGATATGTCGAGGACACCGGGCTGATTGCCTCCGCCCGGTCGGCGGCCGGCTACCGCCTCTACGGTGCGGCCGAGCTGCAGCGGCTGCGCACGCTGCGCGCTCTCCTCAACCACTTCGAGGTCGGCCTGTCCGACCTCGCGTTTGCCGCCCGGCTGCGGAGCGATCAGGAGTTGCAGACCGCGGTGGACGACTGGCTGGACACCCCGCCGCACCGGCCGGCCGACGTGCCTGCGCACGACTGGCTGCGCTGGGAGCAGGCCAAACACGAGAAGTTGCTCATCCCCGCCATCAAGGAGATCGCATGACACTCGCCACCAAGACCCGCACGGACTTCAAGGTCGCCGACCTGTCGCTGGCAGCCTTCGGCCGCAAGGAGATCAGCCTGGCCGAACACGAGATGCCGGGGCTGATGGCCCTGCGTACGGAATTCGCCGACACCCAGCCGTTGCGCGGCGCCCGGATCACCGGCTCGCTGCACATGACCGTCCAGACCGCCGTACTGATCGAGACGCTGACCTCGCTCGGCGCCCAGGTGCGCTGGTGCAGCTGCAACATCTTCTCCACCCAGGACCACGCGGCCGCGGCGGTCGCCGTTGGCCCGGACGGCACCCCCGAGGACCCGCGCGGCGTGCCGGTGTTCGCTTGGAAGGGCGAGTCGCTGCCGGACTACTGGTGGTGCACCGAGCAGGCCCTGGCCTGGCCCGACGACGACGGCCCGAACATGATCCTCGACGACGGCGGCGATGCCACGCTGCTGGTGCACAAGGGCGTCGAGTACGAAGCGGCCGGTGCCGTGCCGGCGCCGCAGTCCACCGACAACGAGGAAGCGGCCGTCGTCCTCGCCGTACTCGCCCGGACGCTCGGTGAGGACCCGCAGAAGTGGACCCGGATGGCCGCCGGCATCAAGGGCGTCACCGAGGAGACCACCACCGGCGTACACCGGCTGTACCAGTTCGCCGCTGCCGGCAACCTGCTGTTCCCGGCGATCAACGTCAACGATTCGGTTACCAAGTCAAAGTTCGACAACCTCTACGGCTGCCGGCATTCCCTCATCGACGGGATCAACCGGGCGACCGACGTGATGATCGGCGGCAAGGTCGCCGTGGTCTGCGGCTACGGCGACGTCGGCAAGGGGTGCGCCGAATCCCTGCGCGGCCAGGGCGCCCGGGTCATCGTCACCGAGATCGACCCGATCAACGCCCTTCAGGCGGTCATGCACGGATACCAGGTGACGACACTCGATGATGTCGTCGAGGTGGGCGATTTCTTCATCACCGCCACCGGCAACAAGGACATCATCACCGCGGAGCACATGGCGCGGATGAAGCATCAGGCGGTGGTCGGCAACATCGGGCACTTCGACAACGAGATCGACATCGGCGGCCTCGCCGCGATGCCGGGCATCGAGCGGACGACGATCAAGCCGCAGGTCGACGAGTGGCGCTTCGCCGACGGCCACAGCGTGATCATGCTGTCGGAGGGCCGGCTGCTCAATTTGGGTAACGCGACCGGTCACCCGAGCTTCGTGATGTCGAGTTCGTTCTCCAACCAGACGATCGCCCAGATCGAGCTGTTCACCAAGCCCGGCGACTACGACAAGCAGGTCTACGTCCTGCCCAAGCACCTCGACGAGAAGGTGGCCCGTCTGCACCTCGGCGCACTCGGGGTGAAGCTCACCGAGTTGAGCGAGGACCAGGCGGCCTATCTCGGAGTGCCCGTCGAGGGGCCGTACAAGTCGGACCACTACCGCTACTGAGTCCCCGCATCACCGGGTCAGGCAGGACCGGGTCAGGCACGACCGGGTCAGGCAGCACCGAGTCAGACAGCACCGAGTCAGACATTGCCGATCCAGGTCTGGCCGGCCAGGGTCTGGCGCGGATCGAGTGGGCCGAGCGGTCCATGCCGGCGCTGGCCCGGATCCGGGCCAGATTCGCTGCCTCCCGGCCGTTCGCCGGGCTGACGGTGGCGGCCTGCCTGCATGTCACCGCCGAGACGGCGAGTCTGGTGCGTGCGCTGGAAGCCGGCGGCGCCCAGGTACGGCTGTGCGCGGCGAACCCGTTGTCCACCCAGGACGACGTCGCGGCGGCGCTGGTCGCGTCGGCGGATACGTCGGTGTTCGCCCGCCGCCGGGTCGGGCCCCGCGGCTACTCCGCCCACATCGACGCGGCGCTGGCCGGCCGTCCGTCACTCGTGCTCGACGACGGGTGCGATCTGATCACCGGCCTACACCAGCGCCCCGAGGCTCTTCGCCGCGTCCTGGGAGGCTGCGAGGAGACGATCACCGGCATTATCCGGCTGCGGCAGATGGCTGCGGCCGGCGCACTCGCATTCCCCGTGCTCGACGTCAATTGCAGCGCCACCAAGGCCATGTTCGACGCGTACGGCACCGGCCAGTCCACCGTCGACGGACTGCTGCGCGCCACCAACGTGCTGCTGGCCGGGCGGACCGTGGTCGTGGCCGGCTACGGCTCCTGCGGCCGGGCGATCGCTGAGCGGCTGACCGGGCTGGGCGCCTGCGTGGTGGTCACCGAGGTCGATGCCACCCGGGCGCTCGACGCCACCATCCACGGATACCGCGTGTTGCCGATGGCCCGGGCAGCGGAGCTGGGCGACATCTTCGTCACCGTCACTGGCAACCGCGACGTCATCACCGCCGAGCACGTCGCGGCGATGAAGGACGGAGCGATCCTGGCCAATGCCGGGCACTTCGACATCGAGATCGACGTGCCGGCGCTGGCCGCCCTGGCCGTCGAGACCCATCCCGACGTACGCCCGGACACCGATGAATACGTGCTGGCCGACGGGCGCCGGCTCTACCTGTTGGCTCAGGGCAGGCTGGTCAATCTGGCAGCGGCAGAGGGCAATCCGCCCTCGGTGATGGACATCTCCTTCGCGGAGCAGGCGCTGGCGCTGGAATGGCTGGTCGGCTCGGCCGCAAGCCTGACGCCGGACGTCCATCCCGTGCCGTCCCATATCGACGCCGAGGTGGCTGGTTTCAAGCTGGCCTCGATGGAGGTGGCGATCGACTCCCTCACCCCTGATCAGGAGCGCTACCTGCACTCCTGGCGGCCGGAGCTCAAACCTGGGCTAGCCAATAACCCACTAACTCCAAAGAGCTCTCCATGACCAGTCAAGCGCCGCTCGTCCGCCGGCGGGTCAGCCGGGTGCCGTGAACGGTCCGTCCGCCGGCCGGGCGCCGGACGGCTGCCAGCTGGCGGCAGGTTCGGCCACCGCCTGGCCGGGCGGCGCAAACGCCCCGGGCGCATACCCAGCCGGCGCGTACGCCCCCGCTGGGGGATATTGCTCGGCCGGCTGCTGATACGGCACCGGCGCCCAGGATGGTGGGCCGTTGAGGTCCGGTCGGGCCGCCATCCGCATCTCCTGCCGCCGGCGACGCTCGGCCACCACAGCTGATAGGTAGGCCCAGTCCGGCGTACCCGGCGGCGGAGCCGGAGTCGTGACTGCGCCGACCGCAGCCGTCAGGCGCTGGCCTAGCCCCGCGGCGGCCTGCGCGTCCAGTGCCTGCGTCCGCGACAGGAACTGGCGCACGGACAGAGCAAGTACGTCGTCGACCCGACTCAGGTCCAGCGTGGCCGCCCAGTCGGCCAGCGGCGGCGGCATCTGTACGAAGAAGCCGGCCCGCGGCGCCGGCACCCGCTCCTGCAGCACCATGGTGCCGGCGGCCAGGTCGCCGAGGCGCTTACCTTTGCTGGAGATCAGCATCACCAGGATGCCGATCGGCGCGGTGAAGAACAGAAGCAGCCCGGGCTTCTCGATCAGCCCGGCGAAGAGGCCGCGCACCAGGGCCTGCCGGAAGCCGATCGGGCCGCCGTCGTCGCGGACGACCCGGATGCCCATCGCCATCTTGCCCAGCGTGCGTCCCCGGGTCAGGGTCTCCATGGTGACCGGATAACCGACGAACACCGCCACGATGACGACGAGGCCCAGCGCCGCGCCAAGTCCTGAGTCGACTCGGCGGAGCAGCAACGCGCCGAGGATGAGGACGGCGTACAACACGGCCATCTGCAGTGCCACGTCGAGGAAACCGGCGACGACGCGGGACGGGAGCTTGGCCAGGCGCAGCTCCAGAGCCACGGCCTCGCCGGTGACGACCTCGCTCACTAGCCCCCCTGCGTGAGAAACCCGTAGTCGCTCAGTGTGCCCGATATCGTCGAGGCGTGGACCTCGACGCCTATGTGGCTGTGCACGACAGCCAGTGGCGGCGGCTGGAGTCGCTGGTCGGGCGCCGCCGGCTCTCGGGGGCCGAAGTCGACGAGCTCGTGGGGCTCTATCAACAGACGGCGACCCACCTGTCCGTGGTGCAGACGCGGTCCCCCGACGGCGTGCTCATCGCCCGGCTTTCCACGCTAGTGGCCCGGGCGCGCAGCGCCGTCACCGGGGCCTCGGCGCCGGCCTGGAAGGACGTCGCGGACTTCTTCGCCGTGGTGTTCCCGGTGGCGGTCTTCCGCGCCTGGCGATGGTGGTGCGGGGTGGCCACCGTATTCAGCCTGGTCGCCTTTGCCCTGATGGGCTTCATCGCGACGCACCCGCGGGTCCAGATCCAGCTCGCCACCCCCGCGGAGATCCGCCGGATCGTCGACCACGACTTCGCCAGCTACTACTCAGACGGCGCCGCCGGGTCCTTCGCCGCCCACGTCTGGACGAACAACGCACTGATTGCCGCCGGCACGCTCTTGCTCGGCGTCCTGCTGATCCCGGCGGTCTACCTCCTGGTCACCAACGCCGTGAATGTCGGTGTCGTGGGCGGCCTGATGATCGGCAACGGCCACTCGGGGGAGTTCTTCGGGCTCATCTCACCGCACGGCATCCTGGAGCTGACGGCGGTGTTCGTGGCCGCCGGGGCGGGGCTGCGACTGGGCTGGACCTGGATCGATCCCGGCCCGCGGCCGCGGGGTCGCGCCCTGGCCGAGGAGACCCGGGCGGCCGTCAGCATCGCGCTGGGGCTGGTCGTGGTGCTCGCCATCAGCGGAGCGATCGAGGCGTTCGTGACGCCGTCGGGCTTGCCGACCTGGGCGCGGGTCGGCATCGGGCTGCTGGCCGAGGCCGGCTTCCTGAGCTACGTCGTGGTCTGCGGGCGTCGGGCCGCCCGGGCCGGGCTGACGGGGGACCTGGCAGTGGGCCGGCGGGAGGACGTCGCCCCGGTCGCGTGACTGAACGGCCGGGCAAGCGCGGCGGGGGAGCTGGCTAGAGGCGGCCGGCTGCCTTGAGCGCCAGATAGGCGTCCGCGACGGCGGAGGCGAAGGTCTCGGGTGGAGCGTCGACCACTTCCACCCCGCGTCGGCGCAGGGCGGCCGTGATCCGCCGGCGCTCGCCGAGGGCTCGCTCGGCGGCGGCCGCGTCGTACACCGCCGGCGCATCGCCGCGGCCGGCGGCCAGCTCGGCGATCCGCGGGTCGCCGACTGCGGCCAGGACGACGGCGTGCCGGGCGGTGAGCGCGGGCAGGACCGGCAGGAGGCCCTCGTCGATCGCGGCCCCGTCCAGCGCGGTGAACAGCACCACCAGGCTGCGCTTGCGTACCCGGCGCAGCACCTCGGTGACCAGCAACGACGCATCGGTCTCGACCAGCGACGGCTCCAGCGTCGCCATCGCGGCGACCAGCTTCGCCAGCACCTCGTGGTGGGCGGCCGCCTCGACCGAAGCTCGGACCCGGCGGTCGGCGGCCACCAGGTCGACCCGGTCGCCGGCCCGCGCGGCGACCGCAGCCAGCAGCAGGCAGGCGTCCAGGGCCGCATCGAGCCGGGGCGCGTCGCCGACCCGGGCGGCCGCCGTCCGGCCGGTGTCCAGGACGCAGATGAGGCGCCGGTCGCGCTCGGGCCGCCAGGTACGCACCACCACGGTGTCCCGCCGGGCGGTCGCCCGCCAGTCGATGGATCGGACGTCGTCGCCGTCGACGTACTCCCGCAACGAGTCGAACTCGGTGCCCTGGCCGCGCCGGTGGATCGTGACCAGCCCGTCGATCTGGCGCAGCCGGGCGAGCTTCTCCGGCAGGAACTTGCGCGAGGTGAACGGCGGCAGCACCCGTACCGTCCACGGCGCGGTCTGCACCCGACGGCCGTCCACCAGCCGGGTGTGCCGGCGCTGGCGGCCGGCCAAGCCGAGCGGGCCGAGCGAACGGATCGTCAGGTGCACCGTGTGCCGGTCACCGCGGCGGGTGGGCAACAGGGTCGTCTCGTAGCGGCGCCGCTCACCGGCCGGCACGTCGACCCGGGCCCGGCGGGGCGTGGCGCCGGCCGAGGGCACCCACCCGTCCCGCAGGTAGCCGCGGACCCGCCGCCGGCCGGTGTTGGCCACCAGCAGCGCGACCGTCGCGGGCTGGCCGAGCCGGGTCTGCGTGGCGCCGGTGCGCGCCAGGCCCAGGTCGACGATCCGCCCGGCCAGCGCCAGGTCGAGGGCGATCCCGGCCAGCAGGACGGCGCAGACGGCGGCGATTCCCCAGCCGCCGAACCGTCCCGCGGCCAGCGTGCCGACCAGCGCGACGGCCACGGCCCGGCCGGTCAGGCTCATCGCGGCGCCGGCACCGAGCCCAGAACCGACTCCAGCACGCCGTCCGCGGTGACACCTTCCAGCTCGGCTTCCGGGCGTACGGAGACCCGGTGCCGCAACGCCGGCCGGGCCAGCGCCTTGACGTCGTCCGGGGTGACGTAGTCGCGGCCTGACAGCCAGGCCCAGGCCTTGCTGGTGGCCAACAGCGCGGTCGCACCGCGCGGCGAGGCGCCCAGCGACAGCGACGGGGACTGGCGGGTGGCCCGGCACAGGTCGACGACATAGCCGAGTACCTCCGGCGCCACCACCACGCTGCGCACCGCCACCCGCCCGGCCCCCAGGTCCGCCGCGCCGGCGACCGCGGTGACTCCGGCGGCGGCCAGGTTGTTGGGATCGAAGCCGGCGTTGTGCGCACCGACGACCCGGATCTCGTCCTCGCGGGAGGGCAGGCCGACTGTGAGCTTGAGCAGGAAGCGGTCGAGCTGGGCCTCGGGGAGTTGGTAGGTGCCTTCGTACTCGATCGGATTCTGGGTGGCCGCGACCAGGAACGGCTCGGGCAGGGCGCGCGGGTCGCCGTCGATGGTGACCTGCCGCTCCTCCATGGCCTCCAGCAGCGAGGCCTGGGTCTTGGGCGGGGTCCGGTTGATCTCGTCGGCGAGCAGCAGGTTGGTGAACACCGGCCCGGCCCGGAAGGAGAACTGCGCCGTCCGGGCGTCGTAGACCAGGGAGCCGGTCACGTCGCCCGGCATCAGGTCAGGGGTGAACTGCACCCGCTTGCTGTTCAGGGTGAGGCTCGCCGCCAGCGTCCGGACCATCAGCGTCTTGGCCACCCCCGGGACGCCCTCGAGGAGCACGTGGCCGCGGCAGAGCAGGGCGATGACCAGCCCGGTGACGGCGGCGTCCTGGCCGACGACGGCCTTGGCCACCTCCGTCCGCACCCGGGTCAGGGCGGTACGGGCCGCACCGGCCGCCTCCTGGGCCGCCTCCTGGGCGGCATCGTCCTGGGCTACACCGTCTCTGCCGTCTGGTTCGCTCACCGGCGGTGCACTCCTGGGTCGAGGGTGGACGCGACGAGCTGGTCGAGGGCGCCGGCGAGGCGGACCAGCCCGGCATCGTCGGCGGGGACCGGTCCGAGGAGCAACGCGCGGATCTCCTCGGCCGGTTGCGCGGTCTGAGCGGCGACGGCGGCGAAGAGCGCCGCCGGTGCCGGGTCTGCGCCCGAACCCCCGCCTGGGCTCAGGCCGAGATAGCGCATGAGCCGGGCTTGAGCGCTGCTCCGCAATGCTTCGGCGGCCCGGTCGCGGGCCCGCGCCCGCAGGTAGAGCCGACCGCGGCCCTCGACGGACTCGGCCGCCCGTACGACGACCGGCAGGGACTCGGTGATCACCGGGCCGAGCCGGCGGCCGCGCCACAGGGCGGCCAGCAGCGCGGCCAGGGCCAGCTCCCACAGCACCGGGCGCACCCAGCCCGGCAGCACCGACATCAAGGACCGGTGCGGGCCGGTGTCCCCGGCGGCCGGATCTGGCAGTACCCACCACAGGTCGGGCTGCCCGCCGAGCAGGCCGAGAGCGAGGGCGGCGTTGCCGCGTTCGCCGAGCCGCGCATTGGTGAACGGGTCGGGGACGCCGGCAACGACGACCGGCTGTCCGGCCCGGCCGCGGACGGTGACCAGCGAGCCGGCATAGCAGCTGCTGCCGGCGTTCGAGCCGCGCATCGTGTAACGCCCGCCGCCCAGGTCGGCGTCCCCGGCCGTGGTGGCAACCGGGTCCGAGCAGCCCGGATCGCGCCGCTCCACCGTCGCCGGTCCGGTGAGCGACGCCTGCGCGGTGAGGCGGCCGAGCGTCTCGCTCGACGGTGCCACCAGCACCACGGTGGTCGGACGTGCGGCTAACCGGCTCAGCAGCCGGGTCGGCTCCCGGTCCGGGAAGGGCAGGAAGACCGTGCTCCCCGAACCCGCTCGGGCGAGCACGCTGCTGAGGCCCTTAACCCGGTGGACCGAAACTCCGCGGTCACCCAGCAGTACCGCCAGCGCCCGGGCGCCGGCCGGCTCGACGCTCTTGGGGTCCATCGCGCCCCGGTCGAAGCGGTTGTTGGCGATGCCCAGCAGCGCCACTCCGACGGCGACGAGCAGCCCGATCGCGACGGGGAGGCGTGCCGACCGCCAGGTCGCCGCGGCGGGGAGGCCGGAGCCGCGGGTGCCCCAGCCGGGTGTTCGGTCGGGTGATTCGCGGGCGTCTCTGCCGGGTGATTCGCCCGTCTGCCCGCCGGCCGGCCGGTTGTCGACGATCGGTGCGCTCATCGGCGCGCGGCCGGCTCACTGGTCGCCCAGCCGGCCGAGGCGGGCGCCGATCCGGCCGAGCCGGCCGGGACCTGGGCTGCGGCCGGACCGACCGGACGCGTGCCGCGCACCCGAGTGTCGGTCTCGCGCAGGTTGGCATCCGTCGCGGCGGTGGCGCTGCGGCCGCCGTACCAGACGTCGTCGAAGGTCCGAGCCGCCCGGCGCAAGTCGGCTGCGACCGATGGCAACACGGCCCCGGCCTCGCCGGCCATCTCATCGGCCGTCCTGGCCACGCGCGGATCGAGCACCGCCCGGTGCTCCAGGTCGGCGACCAGGGCGCGCAGCCGCTCGCGCACCGCCTCGGCGTACCTGCCGGCTGCAGCGTGCTGATCGGCCCATCGGCGGTGCTCCTCGGCGCTCACCGTGGCCTCCAGCGGGCCGAATCCGTCGGCCGGCCGCCCGCCTCGGGCCAGCGGCCCGGTCTTGAGCCGGATCGCCACCACGATCCCGACCAGCAGGGCGATCAGAATGAGCAACCCATAGGCGCCACCGGGCGCGGCATGAGTCGCCCGATTCAAGGCCCGGCCGACTTCCGCGAACAGCTTGTCGACCAGCTGGGTGAACAGGCTGGGGCGTTGCGATTGATAGATGCCCTTGGACAGCTCGTTCGCGGCGGCCTGCCGGGCCCCGTCCCGGCTGATCGCGGCCAGCATCAGCGGGCGCTCGGGGTGGTGCGGGCGGACTCTGCCAGGGCGATGTCCAGGCCCTCCCCGCGTATCCGGCGGTCGACGTAGAGCAAGCCGATGACGCCGGCCAGGAACGGCTGGACGACCGCGCCGGCGACGACGCCACCGAGAGCGGAGAGGATGAGGAAGCCGATCCGGCGACCGCCGCCGGAGTCCACCGACTGTCCGCTGGTGAAGATCACGATGAGGCCGGCCCCGACGAAGGGCACGGCGATCACGCCGGCCAGGAACTGCCCGATGACCGTGGCCAGCGCGCGGATGCCCCAGACCCGCCAGAAGTCCGGCGCGGCCAGCTGCCACGATCGGCGCAGCCCCGCGACCGGGCCCAGCCGTTCTAGGGTGATGGCCGGGGTGGTGAGCGCGAGGACGCCCCACAGGTACGCCCCCGGCACCAGCATGACCAGCCCCAGCAGGATGCCGACCAGCGCGCCGGTCGCCGGGCTGACCGCGAACGCCAGCGCCACCCCGACCAGGCCGGCGAACAGCAGGCCGGCGACCGGCAGCAGGCCGGCCAGCAGGGAGCCGGCGAGCAGGGCCCAGATGCGCGGCTTCACCCGGGCCCAGACGTCGCGCGCCGCGGCCGGCCGGCCCAGGACGGCTTCCCCGACGATGACCATCAGCACGCCGGTCAGCACGGCTCCCAGCACGGTCCCGAGGACGAAGTTGCCGGCCAGCAGGGCCAGCGCCGTGCCGTTGGCGTACGGGGCCGCCAGCGTGTGGGTCACCGAGGTGTTCAGGCCGGACAGCGGGTTGAGTCCACTGGCAACCGACCCCGTGCTGAGCTGGGCGAGGACCGAGATCAGCTGTTGCACCGTGACGACGAGGGCCGCCAGGCCGATGGTGAGCTTCGGGTTGCGCCGGATCGTGGTGATGGCCCCGTCCAGGACCTCGCCGACGCCCAGCGGTCGCAGCGGCACCACCCCGGGCTGCGGCGGGGCGGGCGCCCAGCCGTACTGACCGTAGGGCGGGGGCGCGGCTCCGCCTGGTGCGTAGGGTGCGTGGCCACCGCCAGCCCCTGGGCCGATCCCGCCTGACCCGGGCTCACCCCAGGCGGGGTTGGCCCACCCCGCGCCCGGTTGCTGGGTCATCGTGGTCCCCTCGTCGGTGCCCGGCCGCCCGGACGGCTGGCCATCTCATCGTGCCAGGTTGATCCCCGCCGGATGACCCAAGTGCGACCATGGGCAGATGAAGGCCCGGGTGCTCGTGGTCGACGATGACGCCGCGCTGGCCGAGATGCTCGGCATCGTGCTGCGCAGTGAGGGCTTCGCCGCGTCGCATGTGGCTGATGGCGAGCGGGCGCTGGCGGCGTTCCGGGAGACCAAGCCCGACATCGTCCTGCTGGACCTGATGTTGCCGGGGATGAGTGGGATCGACGTCTGCCGGGCGATCCGGGCCGAGTCGGGGGTCCCCATCGTCATGCTGACCGCCAAGAGCGACACCATCGACATCGTGCTCGGCCTGGAGTCCGGCGCCGACGACTACGTGGTGAAGCCCTTCAAGCCCAAGGAGCTGGTGGCCCGGGTCCGGGCCCGGTTGCGTCGCACCGATGATGCGGTGCCCGAGTCGCTGCGGGTCGGCGATGTCGACATCGACGTACCAGGTCACCAGGTGGTACGCGGCGGCGCGCCGATCGCCCTGACGCCGCTGGAATTCGACCTCCTGGTGGCGCTGGCGCGCAAGCCGCGGCAGGTGTTCACCCGCGAGGTCCTGCTGGAGCACGTGTGGGGGTATCGCCACGCGGCCGACACCCGGCTGGTCAACGTCCACGTCCAGCGCCTGCGGGCCAAGGTCGAGCGCGACCCCGAGCACCCCGAGGTGGTGCTGACGGTCCGCGGCATCGGCTACAAGGCCGGCCCGCCCTGACCGCGCCGATGACGTGCCCGCGCTGACCCACCTCCACCGGCTCGCCGGCCGCCCCGGCCGGTGGCTGCTCGCGCGCTGGCTCAGCTCGCTCCAGCTGCGGGTGGTGGCCTCGACGCTGGTCGGATCGGCGGTCGTCGTGGCCCTGCTGGGAGTGGTGCTCCTCAACCAGATCGCGGCCGGCCTGCTCGACTCCCAGCGCAGCGCGGCGATCGCCGAGACGACGGCCGGCCTGACCTATACACAGACGCAGCTGTCGGCCCTCGGCGGCTCCGACGACCCCACCCTGCAGGAGACGCTGCTCAGCGTCGGGCGGTTCCTGTCCAACCGCGGCGGCGGCGGCGGCCTCTACGACGTCGTCATCCAGCCGTCCTCGGGCGAGCTGGAGCGGGTCGCGCCGGCCGACGTCAACGTCACCATCCCTACCGACCTGCGTGACCTCACCCGGGGGCTCGAGGAGGGCTACGCCTACACGCGGGAGCCGACCGCCGACGGGGACCTGACCCCGGCCCTCGTCGTCGGGGCGCCGGTCTCGACCACCGCCGGGCTCTTCGAGCTCTACTACGTCTTCCCGCTCCAGTCGGAGGCGGCCACGATCTCGCTGGTCCGCCAGACGCTGGCCGCCGCGGGCCTGGCGCTGGTGCTGCTGCTGGCCGGCATCGCCGCGCTGGTCACCCGCCAGGTCGTGACCCCGGTCCGGCTGGCCGCCCGGATCGCCGAGAAGTTCGCCGCCGGCCTGCTTAAGGAGCGGATGCTCGTACGCGGGACCGACGACCTCGCGCTGCTGGCAACCTCCTTCAACCGGATGGCGGCGAGCCTGCAGGGCCAGATCGTCCAGCTCGAGGAGCTGTCCCGGCTCCAGCGGCGGTTCACCAGCGACGTGTCGCACGAGTTGCGTACTCCCCTGACGACGGTCCGGATGGCCGCGGACCTCCTGCACTCGGCACGCGCGGACTTCGCCCCTGAAGTGGCGCGCAGCGCCGAGCTGCTGCAAGCAGAGGTCGACCGGTTCGAGACGCTGCTCACGGACCTGCTGGAGATCAGCCGGTACGACGCGGGCTTCGCCGTCCTGGAGCCCGAGGTCACCGACGTCCGGTCGCTGGCCGGCCGGGCGGTCGACTCGCTGAGGCCCCTCGCCGCCCGCTACGGCAGCTCCGTGACCTTGGCGCTGCCGGCGCAACCGGTCGTCGCCGAAGTGGATCCCCGCCGCGTCGAGCGGGTGTTGCGCAACCTGATCGGCAACGCTCTGGAGCACGGGGAGGGCCGTCCCGTCGAGCTGTCGCTGGCCGCCGGCGACGACGCGGTCGCCTTCACCGTCCGCGACCACGGCCTGGGGTTGCGGCCGGGGGAGTCCTCGCTGGTCTTCCACCGGTTCTGGCGGGCCGACCCGTCCCGGGCCCGGCAGACCGGCGGCACCGGTCTGGGGTTGTCGATCAGTCTCGAGGACGCCCGCCTGCACGGCGGCTGGCTGCAGGCCTGGGGCGAGCCGGGGGGCGGCGCGCAGTTCCGACTCACCCTGCCCCTGCGGATCGGCGACGAGCTCACCGGCTCCCCGCTGCCCCTGGAGCCGGTCGGCGACGGGCACGTGCCGGCCATTCGGCTGCCGGCCGGCGGTCATGGGTAGCCGGCCGGTACGCCTGCTGACGGCGCTGTTGGTGGCCGGCGCTGTCCTGTCCGCCGGGTGTTCCGGGGTGCCCACCGGCGGGCCGGCGGTCACCGTGCGCAACGTGCCGCCGGTGGCCGTCGACGACGACCCCGACGTACGACTGGAGCCGCGGGAGCCCGGCGCCAATGACGCCCCGGACCAGGTGGTGCGCGGCTTCCTGGCGGCGGCGAAGAGCAGCACAGACCGGCACGCGATCGCCCGCACCTTCGTGGCGCCGACCGCCGACTGGCAGGACTCGACCGGCACGCGGGTCATCACCATCGACAGCCTGCGGACGACCGGCCACGGAGCCAGCGCGTCGGTCCGGCTGACCGGCCGCTATCAGGCCAGCCTGGCGCCGGACGGGGCCTACCTGCCCGGGGACCGGCCGCTGTCCTTGAGCTACCAGCTGCGCCGGGTGGCCGTGGGGTGGCGGATCGTCGACCCGCCGGCCGGCGTACTGCTGCCCGCGTCGGACTTCCAGCAGGTCTACAAGGCGGTGGACCTGTACTTCCTCAGCCCGGACGGGCAGGCCGTCGTGCCCGACCGGCGCTACTTCGACGTCAACCAGGCGGCCTTGCCGACGGAGATGGCGACCCGCCTGCTGGCCGGGGCCTCGGCCTGGCTGGCGCCGGGCGTACGCACCGCATTTCCGGCCGGAACGCGCCTGCGGTCCAATGTGGTCAAGGACGCCGGCGTGTTCGTGGTCGACCTGAGCAGCGAGGTGCTCGCCGCATCCCGCCCACAGCAGGTCGCACTGGCCGCCCAGCTGGTCTGGACCCTGGCCAAGCGCTTCTCGGTCAGCGGTGTCCGGGTGCTCGCCGACGGGCGGCCCCTGCGGGTGCAGAGCAACACCGGTCTGGTCGGCAGGGACGCCTACACCTCCTACGACCCGCGGGTGCTGACGACGACGGTCCCCGGCTACTTCCTCGCCCGCGGCTCGCTGCGGACCACCGGCTCGTCGGCGCCCGACGGCCCGGCGGCGCGGACCGGTGCGGGGCTGGTCGCCGGTGCCGTCTCTACCGATTTGGGCCGCCTGGCGGGGCTGCGCCGAGGCGCCGGCCGGGTCGAGTTGGTAGCCGGACTGCTGGCCGGGTCGCTGACCGTGCTCTATTCCGCGCCGTCGCTGACCCGTCCGTCGTGGGAGGCCGGCGCTGCCGCGGTCTTCGTCGTGGCCGGCGGTCGGACGGTGTGGCGGGTGCCGTTCAGCGGGCCCGCGGTGATGGTTCCGGCGCCGGGACTGGCGCGGTGGGGACCTGTCTCGACGCTGCTGCTGTCCCGCGACGGGGTGCGGGTGGCGGTGATCGCCGGGCCGGCCGGTGCCGGTCACCTCTTGCTGGGCGTGCTCCACCGCGCAGGCACCCAGGTGATGCTCACCGGCCTGCGAGAAGTCGCTGGCCAGCTCACCGCCGTCGCGGATGTCGCCTGGGCCGACGACGCCGAGTTGCTCGTGCTGGCCCGCGCCGGCGGCAGCGCGCCGGCGCCGTACGTGGTCGACGTCGACGGTGCCACCGTGACGGAGCGCCTCACCGCCGACCTGCCGGGCGACCGGCGCCACGTCGCGGCTGCGCCGGGGGAACCTGATCTGGTGGAGGCCGGCGGGCGAATCTACCGGCGATCCGGCTCGGGCTGGGCGCCGGCGTCCGGTGGGGCGGCCGGCTCAGCACCGGGCGGAAACATGCCCTTCTACCCCGGCTGACGGCGGCCGGACAGCGCTTACTTGATGTAGCCGGCCCGCTTGAGTGCGGGGATCGCCCGCTCCTGAACCTGGTCGGACTTGGCCAGCGTCTGGCGGATCTGACTCAACGCCTCGATCGCGGCGGAACGGCTGGCGGAGCGGCTAGCGGAGCGGCTGGGTGACTTGCCGCTCGCTGGGCTAGTGCCCTTGGGCGCCATCCGGTGCACCTCCCTCGCTGATATCCGCGTTCTCCGCCTCAGTATCGGCCACATTTGTAGCCGGCGCCACCTCCAACTCATCCACGGCGAACTCCTTGATAATCGCCTGAGCCTCAGTCAGCTGGCCGCGAAGCCTTTCCCGGTCATCGGCTACGTCCTGGACGGCGGTTTCCGCCTCGAGAGGCCCTGCCTTGCTTAACCACTGCCCACGCGTCACTCTCACCCCCGCCGAGGTCACGGCGTAGACCGCTGCCACCACGATGGTGACCCGGGCGACCCCGATCATCCAGCGCGTGTCGAAGACGGTGTTCAGCACCGATGAGTGCGCCAGCTTGGGCGGCGTCCTCGGCATCAGCAGCCAGACCGCGGCGACGCCGGCAGCGAAGAAGCCGGCGACGCTCCCCCACCGCCGAAGCACCCGGCCGGCCGCAGACCCCATGAGCGCCAGAGGTTATACCCGGGCGGCCACCCTCTGCTTTCGTCCACAGGCGGGCGGCCGTCCACCGTTCGCGTCGTCCGCCGGCTACCGCCGTGCTGCCCCCGTCAGCCTGGCGGGGTGCTCGTTGCCGCGCTCCTCGACTTGGTGTTGCCAGCGCACTGCGCCGGCTGCGGGGCGGCCGACGGCCTGCTCTGCCGCACCTGCGACCGGGCCGTGGCCGGCCCTGGACAGCGGGTGTCGCCGCGACCGCCGCCGCCCGGCTTCCCGCCCTGCCGGGCGGTCGCCGCCTACGACGGGCCGGTCCGGGCCATGTTGATCGCGTACAAGGAGCGCCGGCGCCGCGACCTGACCGCAGTGCTGGCCGCTGCGCTGGCGCGATCGGTGGCTGCGCACGGGGCCGTCGCCGCCGCCGGGGCCGTGGTCCTGGTGCCGGTGCCGTCTCGGGCCGCCGCCGTACGCGAACGCGGGACCGACACGACCCGGCGACTTGCGGCCGGCGCAGGCCGTGCGCTGCGCCGGGCCGGCATCGAAGCGCGGATCGAGCCCGTGCTGTGCCTGAGCCGCGACACCACGGACTCTGCCGGCCTCGGCGCGCCGGCTCGCCGGGCCAACCTCAGCGGCGCCATGGCAAGTTCCTTGCCGACCGGGAGGTGGTCGAGCCACCCGGTTGTCGTGGTCGATGATCTGGTCACCACTGGAGCCACCTTGGCCGAGGCCGCCCGGGCGCTGGCCGCGGTCGGGCCAGTGACCGTCCTGGCCGCTGCGATGGCGGCGACGGCCCGGCGAGCGGGGGTTGGCCTCGATGCGGTGCCGCGCTAGCGTCGGAGAGCTAGCGTCCAATTGTCAGCAGCCGAGAATGGTCATCACCGTTGGAGGTAACTGCGTGGATATCGTCGTCAAGGGCCGCAACGTCGAAGTGCCCGAGCATTACCGCCAGCATGTGGCGGAGAAGCTGGGCCGGGTCGAGCGTTACGACCACAAGCTGATCCGCATCGACGTCGAGCTTCAGCACGAGCCCAATCCCCGACAGTCCGCAAGTTGCCAGCGCGTCGAGATCACCTGCAAGTCCCGGGGACCGGCGATCCGCTCTGAAGCCTGCTCGGAGACCTTCTACGCCGCGTTCGAGACGGCTCTGGGCAAGCTGGAGAGCCGCCTGCGGCGATCCGCCGACCGGCGACGTGTCCATCACGGCCTGCGTACCCCGACCTCGTTGGCCACCGCGACGTCGCATCCCGATGACGACGACGCTCCGGCGGAGACCCCGTCGGCAGCCGCCGACGACCACACGCCTGGGCAGATCGTGCGGGAGAAGGAGCATCCGGCCGAGCCGATGTCGATCGACCAGGCCTTGTTCGAGATGGAGCTGGTCGGGCACGATTTTTTCTTGTTCGCCGACGCCGACAGCGGGCAGCCCAGTGTGGTTTACCGCCGCAAAGGCTACGACTACGGAGTCATCCGCCTGGTCGGGTGATGTGGGACACTCCACCGGGAAATTCGCCTCGGGGAAGAGGAAGTCCGCTGGCCGACGACACGCTCGAGAAACGTGCCGCGCCGGAGGGCATCCGCGTGCTGGTGGTCGACGACCATGCACTCTTCCGGCGCGGCCTGGAGATGGTGCTCGAGCAAGAAGCCGACATCGAGGTCGTCGGCGAGGCCGGTGACGGCACCCAGGCCGTCCAGCGGGCCGTCGAGACCGCCCCCGACATCGTGCTGATGGACGTACGCATGCCTAAGGGCAGCGGGATCGAGGCCTGCCGGTCGATCAAGGCAGCGGTGCCGTCCGCCAAGATCATCATGCTGACGATCAGCGACGAAGAGGCCGACTTGTACGAAGCGATCAAGGCCGGCGCCACCGGCTACCTCCTCAAGGAGATCTCCATCGAGGAGGTCGCCTCGGCCGTCCGGGCGGTGCAGAACGGACAGTCGCTGATCAGCCCCTCCATGGCTTCCAAGCTGCTCACCGAATTCGCCACCATGGTCAAGCGGGCAGACGACCGCGAACAGCTGCCCACCCCCCGGCTGACCGACCGCGAGATGGAGGTCCTGCGGCTCGTGGCTCGCGGGCTCAACAACCGCGACATCGCCAAGGAGCTCTTCATCAGCGAGAACACCGTGAAGAACCACGTACGCAACATCCTGGAGAAGCTGCAGCTGCACTCCCGGATGGAAGCGGTGGTCTACGCCGTACGCGAGAAGCTGCTCGAGATCATCTGAGGCACGCATCATCTCAGGCACGATGGGGCAATGTCGGCCACCATGACCGCCCCCGCTGGCTCGCCCGGGTCCGTGCTCACTCGCTCCGACCGCATCATTGTCTTCGGCGGTGCGGTCGCCGTCGTCCTGGCTGGTGTCACCCGCTACATCAACCTGGGCCCTGTCACCGCCTTTGCCGTGTCAGCGGTGGCGGTGGCCATGCTGGCCTCACTGGTCGGCCGCAGCGTCGAGCAGCTGGGCGACCGCTTCGGAGCCGGCGCCACCGGTGTCCTGCAAAGCGCCCTGGGTAACCTGCCCGAGCTGTTCATCGGCATCTTCGCCCTGCGGGCCGGCCTCGTGCAGGTGGTGCAGGCCGCACTCATCGGCTCGATCCTGGGCAACATCCTGCTCGTGCTCGGCCTGGCCTTCCTGGTCGGCGGGCTCAAGCACGGGCGCCAGCAATTCGACTCGACCCGGGCGCGAACCGCGGTGGCCATGCTCATCCTGGCGGTGGCTGCGATGGTGGTGCCCAGCCTCGCGCACCTGGTGCATACGCCGGCCGCCAGCCATGAGAAGGCGCTGTCCTCCATCGTCGCAGTGGTCCTGCTCATCGTCTTCGCCTGTTCGGTGCCGGCGTCGATCCGCCGGGCCCCCGACGAGAAGCCCGACCACGAGGCCGAGGCGCCCCGCTGGCCGTTGTGGCTGTCGATCGGACTGTTGACGGTGGCCAGTGTGGTGGCGGCGCTGGTGTCGGACTGGTTCGTCCACGCGCTCACCCCAGCGATCGACGCGCTGCACATCAGCCAGGCCTTTGCCGGTCTGGTGATCGTCGCGATTGCGGGCAACGCGGTGGAGAACGTGGTCGGGATCCAGCTGGCCGCGCGCAACCAGTCCGACTACGCGTTGTCGGTGATCATCAATAGCCCGCTGCAGATCGCCCTGGTGCTGGCCCCGGTGCTGGTCCTGCTCAGCACGGTGATCGGCGGAGCCACGCTGACCCTCGTGTTTGCGCCGATGCTGGTCGCCGCCGTGGCGCTCTCAGTGATCACCGTCGCCTTCATCATCATCGACGGCGAGTCGGTCTGGCTGGAAGGCGCCGCCATGCTCGGCCTGTACGGGGTGATCGCCGCCTCCTTCTGGTGGGGGTAGCGCTCAGGTGAGGTCCGCCGGCAGCAAGGAGTAGAGCAGCATGTCGGTGCGGCCGGCGGCCACCGGCTGCGATCGCCGCAGCGTCCCCTCGAGGGTGAAGCCGGCCGACTCGGCGGTCCGGGCCGACGCGATGTTGTCCACCGCCACGCCGGCCTCCAGCCGGCCGAGTCCGGCGTCGGCGAACGCCCATTGGGCGACCAGCGGCAGCGCCCGGCGCAGAAACCTCCGCTGGCGGAAGGCCGGGTGGGTGGAGTAGCCCACCGTCGCTGTCGCCCAGGCGGGCCGGTCGAGATAGATCTCCACGCTGCCGGCATACTCCCCGGACGCCACGTCGACGACCGCGAAGCCGGCCGCCTGACCGGACACCCACCGCCAGGCCGCGCCCTCGAGCCACTGCCGGGCGCCGGCGAGGGTAGGCGGCGGATGGGCACCGGCCGGCAGCCAGCGCTGGTATTCGATGTCGGCGCGCTCGGCGTACCGGCCCGGCGCGTCCCCGGGCCGGGCCGGGCGGATGCTCACGATGCCGTCGGATTGCTCGGCCGCGTCGGGTAACGCCCGCCGGGCCGGGTACGGGTCACCGGGCAGCAGCCGCCACACGGCCAGATCGATCCGCCCGTCGCCGAAGGTCGAGGCCGAGGTGTGCAAGCCTTCGTAGGTGCAGCCCGCCTTGGCCGCAACCCGGTGGGAGGCGGCATTCGCCGGCTGCACCCGTACCTCGATCCGGCCCAGCCGGAGCTCATCGAAGGCGTACTGCGCGATCCGGCGCACCGACTCCGCCGCGTAGCCCTGGCCGCGGGCCCAGGGCGCGACCCAGTACCCGATCTCGCCCTGCCGGTCCCGGTCGTCGATGCCGTGCAGGCCGAAGCCGCCGATCAGCCGGCCACCGTCCCGGGTCAGGACGGCGAAGTTGACGCCGGTGCCCGCGGCGGCGAGCCGGTGGGACTGATCGGTGACCCAGTCGCGGGCGACGGCGGCGTCGTAGGGGTCGGGAAGTGGGATCCAACGACGGGTGAGCGGGTCGTTGCAGGCCAGCTCGACATCGGCGGCGTCCCCGATCTGGTAGGGCCGCAGGATGAGCCGCTCAGTGAGCAGCTCTGTCTCCGCGAGCGGTGTGGTCATCCCGGCAGTCTGCCCGCGAGTCGCAGATGGGACCTACTGGGTTTCGGTGGCGAATACAGTGGAGGCCCACGACACCGGCAAGGGAGTGACCTCTTCGTGGTACTCGAAAGGATCCTGCGGGCCGGCGAGGGCAAGATCCTGCGCCGTCTCAAGGCGTACGCCAACGCGGTCAACAGTCTCGAAGACGACTACGTCGATCTCACCGACGCCGAGCTGCGCGAGCTGACCGACACCTACCGCGAGCGGGTGGCCGACGGCGCGACCATCGACGACCTGCTGCCGGAGGCCTTCGCCTCGGTGCGCGAGGCGGCCAAGCGCACGCTGGGCCAGCGCCCCTTCGACGTCCAGCTCATGGGCGGTGCCGCGCTGCACCTGGGCAACATCGCCGAGATGAAGACCGGTGAAGGCAAGACCCTGGTCGGCACCATGCCCGCCTATCTCAACGCGCTGGCCGGCCAGGGCGTCCACATCGTGACCACCAACGACTATCTGGCTCAGCGGGACTCCGAGTGGATGGGCCGGGTGCACCGCTTCCTCGGCCTCACCGTGGGTGTGGTCGGCTCCAACAGCCCGCCGGAGATGCACCGGGCGGCGTACGCCTCGGATATCACCTACGGCACGAACAACGAATTCGGCTTCGACTATCTGCGCGACAACATGGCGTGGAGTCATGACGACTTGGTGCAGCGCGGGCACTATTTTGCGATCGTCGACGAGGTCGACTCGATCCTGGTCGACGAGGCCCGTACTCCGCTGATCATCAGCGGTCCGGCCGAGCAGAGCGCCCGGTGGTATCAGGAATTCGCCCGCATCGTTCCCCGGCTGGTCAAAGAGACCGACTACGAAGCCGACGAAGGCAAACGGACCATCGGGATCCACGAGAGCGGCGTGGAAAAGGTCGAGGACCAGCTCGGCATCGACAACCTCTACGAGGCGGTCAACACTCCGCTCGTCGGCTACCTCAACAATGCGCTGAAGGCGCAGGAGCTCTACAAGCGCGACCGGGACTACATTGTCGTCGACGGTGAGGTGCTCATCGTCGACGAATTCACCGGGCGCGTGCTGCACGGCCGCCGATACAACGAGGGGATGCACCAGGCGATCGAGGCGAAGGAGGGCGTCCACATCAAGGACGAGAACCAGACCCTGGCCACGATCACCCTGCAGAACTACTTCCGGCTCTACGACAAGCTCGCCGGCATGACCGGCACCGCGATGACCGAGGCGTCGGAATTCCAGAAGACCTACAAAGTCGGGGTCGTTCCGATTCCGACCCACCGGCCGATGGTCCGGATGGACAAGGCCGACGTCGTCTACAAGACCGAGAAGGCGAAATTCGACGCGGTGGTCGAAGACATCGCCGAGCGGGTCGACAAGGGCCAGCCGGTCCTGGTCGGCACGGTGAGCGTCGAGAAGTCTGAATTGCTGTCCAACCTCCTGCTCCGCAAGGGCGTCCCGCACGAGGTGCTCAACGCCAAGCAGCATGACAAGGAAGCCGCCGTGGTTGCCCAGGCCGGCCGCAAGGGCGCGGTCACGGTCGCCACCAATATGGCCGGCCGGGGCACCGACATCAAGCTCGGCGGCAACGCCGAATTTCTCGCCGCAGCCGAATTGCGGTCCCGCGGCATCTCCGTGGGCGACGATCCGGAAGGTTATGAGGCGGCCTGGCCGGCGGCACTGGAAAAGGCCGAGTCCGCGGTCGAGACCGAGAGCGAGGAGGTGGTCTCGGCCGGCGGCCTCTACGTGCTCGGGACGGAGCGGCACGAGTCGCGCCGGATCGACAACCAGCTCCGCGGCCGCTCGGGCCGCCAGGGCGACCCGGGGGAGTCGCGCTTCTACCTGTCGCTGGGCGACGAGCTGATGCAGCGTTTCAACGCCAACGCGGTCGAGTCGATCATGGACCGGCTGAACATCCCGGAAGAGGTGCCGATCGAATCCAAGATCGTCACTCGCTCCATCCGGTCCGCGCAGAGCCAGGTGGAGCAGCAGAACGCCGAGATCCGCAAGAACGTCCTGAAGTACGACGAGGTGCTGGACCTGCAGCGCACGGTCGTGTACGCCGAGCGCCGCAAGGTGCTCAACGGCGAGGACCTGCACGAGCAGGTGCGCAACATGATCGACGACGTCATCTCCGGCTATGTCACCGCCGCCACGTCCGAGGGCTACGCCGAGGACTGGGACCTCGATCAGCTCTGGACCGCGCTGCGCACCCTGTATCCAGTCGGCGTCAGCGTCGAAGACCTCGAGGCCGAAGCGGGGGGCGACCGGTCGTCCCTGCATTCGGAGTTCCTGGTCGAGCAGATGCGTGCGGATGCCCACTCGGCCTACGACTGGCGCGAGGAGGAGCTCGGCGCGGAGGTGATGCGCGAGCTGGAGCGGCGGGTGGTGCTGTCGGTGGTCGACCGCAAGTGGCGGGAGCACCTCTACGAGATGGACTACCTGCAGGAGGGAATCGGCCTGCGCGCGTACGCCCAGCGGGACCCGCTGGTCGAATACAAGCGGGAGGGATTCGACCTGTTCGGCTCGATGATGGAGGGGATCAAGGAGGAGTCGGTCGGATTCATGTTCCATGTCGACGTGACGGTGGACGAGCCGGGTGCGTCGGCCGACGGCGCGACCGATGAGCTGCCCGAGGCCGATGTCGCGGCCGGACCGCCGCTGGCGGTCATGGCCGAAGTCGCGGCCGGACCGCCGCTGGCGGTCATGGCCGAAGCCGAATCCGCCGCGCCTACGCCCGTCTCCGCTCCGCCGACCGATTCCTCTGCCGATGTCGTTGCCGAGCGGCAGACACCGGAAGTCCATGCCCCGGGGCTGGAGCCGCCGCCGTCGGCCAATTTGCGCTACACCGCGCCGACGGTCGACGGCGACGAGTCGGTGCTGGTCACCAGCAGTGATGCCCCGGCTCCGCCGGTCCGTCCCGCGCGTCCGGCGGGACCCCGGTCGCCGCTGGCCGCCGGCGGGAAGTCCGTTGCTACCGGGCAGGTCGTGGGCAGCGGTCCGTCGCGAAACGCCCCGTGCCCGTGCGGGTCCGGGAAGAAGTACAAGCGCTGCCACGGCGCCCCGACCGCGGGCTGAAGTCGCCGGCCAGGCCGGCCCGGAAGCTGGCTCGGACCGGCTAGCCGGACCGGAGCGGCTGGCTAGCCGGCTCAGAGCAGCTGCAGGGTGGTGCAGCGCCAGCGGCCGTCGGTGCCCTCCAGGCGGGCGACCACTGCACGGGTGCGCTCTGCGCCGGTGACGACCGCGCACACCTCGGCCACCCCGTCCGCCGGCTCGCTGACGTGCACCGACGACAGCACCCGGGGCACGCTGTCCGCCGCGCTGCGGCGGCGTACGGCCCGGCTCACCTGGGCGTATACCGCGTCATCGGTCCAGGGCATCAGCTGCTGGACGGGTCGACGCCCGGCCAGCGCCTCCATCGTGGCCACGATCAGCCGGCCGGCCCACGGACGTGGGTCGGGCAGCTCCGCGCGTGGGGTCGGGCGCCGGCCGAAGTCCGCGTCGCCGAAGCCGGCCGCGGGTGAGTCGAAGGGCAGCCGATCCTCGGCGTAGGACCGCACCAGCCGCAGCCGCGGGAGCGGCTGCTCGTCGAGGGGCGGCTCCGCCGACGGCACGGTCCGCAGCCGGACATAGGCGGGCGGGCAGCTGACAGCGAGGGTCACGATGTGCCTCCATGCAGTTCGGTAGGGACGATGAGGTGCTGGCCGGGTTCGAGCAGGTCCGGTGCCGGCCCGACGACGGACCGGTTGGCGGCATACCACCGGGGCCAGGCCGCCGAGATGTCGGCGTTGGAGGCGCCGGCCGGCAGGTGGTCGCGGGCGATGCTCCACAGGCTGTCGCCGGTGCGGACGACGACCGGGGCAGCCGGCGTGGCCGGGCGGGCGACCGATGCCGAGGCAGGCGGCGCCGCCGCACGGGCCGGCCAGTCGAGATCGGGGGCGACGCGCGCCGTTGCGCTCACCGCGTGTGCGGTGGTCGGGGCGGCCATCGCCACGCCAGCACTCCCGGTGACCACGGCCGCCCCGATCCCGACCGCCAGCAGTTGTCGAATCGCTCGGGGGACCGTCCGGCCGGCGATCCGGTCAGCCAGCCGGCCCGACCGACCCGGGAGGTCAGCCGCCGCGGTTAGGACCATCGCCAGCCCGAGCCAGGCCAACAACAGCCAGCACACCGCCGCGGCGCCGGCCACTCCCACCGGCTCGAGGCCGCCTCCGCCCATCGCCAGGACGGGGTGGCGCAGCGTCGTCGCGACCGGCAACGGCGGGGCCAGCTGCAGCAGCAGGGCGGCCGCCGCCGCGGCTCCCGGCCCGATCGCTGTCGTTGGTCGCATCCTGACTCCATCGTTTACGTTCGTTTGCGTGTGGTTGCCTTGATACAGAGCGGTCGGGTCAGCGTCAAGCCGTTGTCCACTGCCAGGCTCCCGCCCTGACAAGATGTAGTGGGGGTGTCGATGGAGGGTGACCGGTGGAGCGCCCTGTTCGCCGATCTTGAAGCGGAGGCCGCCGATGCCGACCGCGCGGACTTCCGTGCTGAGGTGGCTGACCGGACCCGCCGCGAGTACGCCTTACTGCGCCTGGTCGACCGACTGCGTCCAGCTGTCGGCCAGGCGCTGGTCTTGGGCCTGACCGCCGGCTCTAGCGTCACGGGGCGCCTGGCGGAACTGGGCGCGGACTGGCTCCTGGTCGATGAGGGAGTCACCGCGGCCCTCGTACCGATGCCTCAGGTGCTGACCGTTGCCGGGCTCGGTGCGCTATCGGCGCCACCGCGGTCGCCGGCGGAGAGCCGGGCCGCGCTCGACCTGCGCTATGCGTTGCGCCGGCTGGCCCGCGACCGAGCGCCGGTGAGCGTCGCGCTCGTCGACGGCAATCAGGTGGTGGGGACGTGCGACCGGGTAGGCCGGGACTTCGTCGAGGTCGCCGAGCATCCGGTGGGCGAGCCACGCCGCCGGACGGCCGTGCGGCAGGTCCGGGCGGTACAGCTGTCGGCGATCAGCGTGATCCGGATCGGTTGACGGGCTGGAAGCTCAGTCGCTCCGAGACCCGGGACTGCGGCTGAATTCCCCCGCCGCCGGGCCGTCGGCAGCTGACCCGTCGCTGGCCGGCGGCCGCCGCTCGACGAACTGCCGGGTCTCGTCGTACAGCCGGGCGATGTACTCCTCAAGCTTGCTGTGCTCAACCCGCCACTGTCCGCGACCGCCGATCTTGACCGCGGGGAGGTCGCCGTTGCGGACCAGGGCATAGGTCTGCGCGGCCGAGATGTTCAGGATCTCAGCGACGTCGGACAGCAGGAGAAAGCGCCGGTCAGCCATGGTGTTGCCGCCCTCCCTCGGTCGTCGGTGACGCCGGCCAGTCTGGCACTGACCGGGCCAGACCGGCGGGCGTTGTCCCCAGCCACCGGCAAGGCTGTGGACAACTGATTCGTGGCTGTGCTCGCGATGAGGCACGATACGGCCGCACCCGTTCTCCGGGGTGCGGTAACGGGGGGAGAGCCGCCATGGCGGTGAGTGTGTGGGCGCCGGCGAAGGTCGCGTCCGGTGGAGTGTCGCCGTCACCAATGTTGACGTCACCACCGGCCCGGCGGTTGCGCCAGCCGTCCTGGCTGGACCTGCGACTGGTCCTGGGGCTGCTGCTGGTCCTGATGTCGGTCGTGCTGGGAGCCCGCGCGCTGGCCGCGGCGGACACGTCGTCGCAGGTCTGGGCAGTAAGCGGTGACCTGGCGGCAGGTACGACGCTGACCGCGGACGACGTGCGCCTGGTGCGCGTGCGGCTCTTCACCGACGCTGGCCGTTACCTGGGCGCTGCTCCCTCGCCGGCCGGCCGCACGCTGACCCGGCGGCTGGGGGGCGGCGAGCTGCTGCCGAAGGCGGCGCTCACCGATGCTGCACCCGGCCGGTTGGTCAGCCTGCCCGTGTCATCGATGCATGCCCCGGACTCGTTGCGCCGCGGGCAGCGCATCGACGTGTTCGCCAGCAGCAAGGGCGGGGGCGCGGTCGGGACGGCGCGGACCACCCGCATCCTGGCCGGGGTGCCGGTCCAGGCGGTGCGGACCCCGCAGGGCGGGCTGTCCTCCGGGGTGTCGGACTATGCCGTCCTGGTCCGGGTGGCTCCCGATGCAGCCGCTGCGGTGATCGCTGCCATGCGGACCAGTGACATCGACGTCACGGTCGTCACCGAAGGCAACGACGGCCCCACCTCATGACGCTGCCCATCCTGACCGCCGTGAGTGACGCGTCCTGGGAGGCTGACCTGGTGGCCGGGCTGAGCGACGCTGAGTTGGGCGTCGTGGTCGTCCGCCGTTGTGTCGACGTGGCCGATCTGCTCGCCGCGGCGGCAGCCCGGACGGCCCAGGCCGTCGTGCTCTCGGCCGACCTGCGCCGGCTCGACCGAGAGGTGCTGGGACGTCTCGAGGCGGCCGGAGTCGCTGTGGTCGCGCTGGTCGAGCCGGGTGACGATCAGGCGGAGCGGCGGCTCCGCCAGCTCGGCGTGGCCGCGGTGCTGCCGACCGACGCGGGGGTGGCTTCCATCGCCCAGGCCCTGCAAGAGGCCGTCGCCGTGGGCGGGACGGCGGTGCCCGCCGGCGGCGCGAGCTCCCTGGCCGATCCGATCTCGGCGATCCCGCGGCTGGGCGAGCCGCCGACCGAGGCCGCGGGGCCACCCGGCGTTGGACGCGTCTGCGCGGTGTGGGGGCCGACCGGCGCCCCTGGACGGACGACGGTGGCGACCGGGCTAGCAGACGAAGCCGCGCGGCTCGGGGTCTCGACCCTGCTGGTCGACGCCGACACCTACGGCGGCAGCATCGGGCAGCTACTCGGCTTCCTCGACGAGTCGCCCGGGCTGGCCGCCGCCGCCCGGCTGGCCGGCCACGGCCGGCTCGACCTGCCGGCGTTGGCCCGCTTGGCCCGCACTACCGACCCGCGACTGCGGGTGCTGACCGGCATCACCCGAGCGGACCGGTGGCCGGAGCTGCCGGGCCCGGCCATTGAGGCCGTCCTGAGCCTCGGCCGGCAGCTCGCCGCGCTGACCGTGGTGGACTGCGGATTCTCCCTCGAACAGGACGAGGAGATCGTCTACGACACAGCTGTGCCGCGGCGCAACGCCGCGACACTGGCCTCGCTCGCCGCCGCGGACACGGTGCTCGTCGTCGGGGCCGCCGATCCGGTCGGGATGCACCGATTGGTACGGGCCCTGCTCGACCTGGGCGAGATGCTGCCGGGTGCCGCCGTCAGCGTCGTGGTGAACAAGGTCCGCCGCGGCATCACGCCCGGCGATCCGGCCGGTCAGACCTTGGCCGCGCTGCGTCGCCACACCGGGGTGCTGGGCGCCACCTTCCTGCCGTACGACCTGGCCGGCCTGGACCGGGCGATGGCCGGCGGCCGTACGCTGGCCGAGGTCGCGCCGTCCTCACCTCTGCGCCGCGCCCTGACCGCGCTGGCGGGCCAGGTGACTGGCAGCGCCGAGGCAGTTCAGCGACGCGGGCGTCGCCGCGCCAGCTGAGTAGGGCACCGGCGCCGAAGAGGTAGACGCTATTACCGGATTGTTCACCTCTTTGACCTTTGGGACAGACACCTTGCGCCTATAGAGTTTCGATGCCGGGGACCGGCAGGCGGTCACCTCATCGGTCGGAGTGGTGCATGAAAAAAACATTAGTGCTGGCAGCAGCAATTACGGTCGCGAGCGGTGCGGGCGGTCTGGTCGCCGCGACCGCGGGGAGCGGAGACCGGGCCCTGGGTCACAAGCGGGTCGGTCTGCAGAAGGACGGGTCCCATCTCACGCCGGTGAATCAATTCGTCAGCCCGGCCGGCAGCGTCATCCGTTACGACCAGGGCCGGCTGCAGGACTCCGCGATCAGCCCGGATGGCCGGCTGTCGGTAGCGCTGGCCTGGAACACCTTCGCCGGCTCGGTCGCGGTGTTCGACCTGACCACGAAGAACCTCGTGCAGAAGGTCGATCTCAAGAGCGGCATCGGTGACGTCTCCTTCCGCGGGGTGCTGTGGGCTCCGGACGGGCGGACGGTGTGGGTGGCCCAATCGACCAATCTGCTGAAGTTCCCGATCAGCAGGGGCGGCCACCTGGGTAATCCGACTGTGGTCGCGCTGCCGTTGTCGTCATTCAGCCAACTCCCTATCCCGAGCGGGCTGGCCTGGGCTCAGGGCGGCGGCCGGCTGCTGGTCACCTTGAACGGCCGCAACAGCCTTGCTGTCCTCAATCCGACGACCGGCACCTTGATTGCCGAGATACCGGTCGGCAACGCGCCGCGTGATGTCGTCGCCGTCAACGGCATCGCCTACGTCACCAATCAAGGCGGTCGGGTCGCGCGGCCGACCGACTTCACCAACAACTCCTACAGCACGCCGATCGTGTCCGACACCCGGGACGGGGCCGCTCGCACCGGCACGGTGTCCGAGGTGAACCTGACGACGGGCCGGACGGTCAAGACATTCACCACCGGGCTGCAGCCGACGTCGATGATCGCCCATGGCGCCGACCTCTTGGTGACCAATTCCAACGACGACTCCGTCACCGTGATCGATACCGCTAAGCAGCGGGTCGGCCAGACCGTCAACGTCAACCCCGCTCCCGGGCAGGCCTACGGCGCCGCGCCGAACTCGCTCGCATTCGTCGATCCCAGCCATTTCGCCGTCAGCCTCGGCCGGGACAATGCCGTTGCCTTGTACGCCTACCATGGCGCCTATACCCCCGCCGGTTTCGAGGGACTCATTCCCACCGGGTGGTATCCCGGCACCCTGCAATGGAATACCAGCCTTCACCGCCTCATCATCACCAGCCTCAAGGGCGTGGGCGCCCGCGGACCGGAGTCCACCATCACCGAGGGCCCGGGCACCAAGCCGGCCACCAGCCACAACACCTACGACGAGACCGGCACGGTGGAATTGCTGACCATGCCCAGCCCGGCGCAGATCGCCCGCTACACGCAGCAGGTCTTCGCCAACAACCAGTGGGGCGGCCTGGCGGCGCGCAATGCCAAGGGGTCGGCGTCTACGGCTCCGGTCGCGATTCCGGTTCACCTGGGTGACCCGTCGACGATCAAGCACGTGTTCCTCATCGTCAAGGAGAACCGCACCTACGATCAGGTGTTAGGCGACGACCCGCGAGGGAATGGCTCGGCGAAGCTGGCCCAGTTCGGCAAGTTCGTCACCCCCAACCATCACGCGCTGGCCACGCAGTTCCCGCTCATCGACAACCTCTACGGCGGAGGCACGCTGTCCGCCGACGGGCACAACTGGCTGACCCAGGCATTCGTGAATGATTACATCGAGCGTGAATTCGGCAACTTCGTCCGGTCCTACCCGGCCGCCGGCGCCGACTCCCTGGCCTACGCCAAGTCCGGCTTTCTGTGGGATGACGCGCTGCGTCACGGCAAGTCGGTGCGCTCGTGGGGGGAGTACGCGCAGTACTTCGAGGCGGCCGGGGGTCAGCAGCCGACCGGCACCTGGAAGCAGTGGTACCACGACTCCCAGATATTGGAGGGCAAGGCGACCGGCAAGCTGCACGTTCCGGTCGGCTATTACCAGACGCACTCCGATGTTCCGTCGCTTGAGAAGGTGCTCGACCATCGTTACCCAAATTTTCAGTTGCAGATTCCGGATCAGTACCGGGCCGACCTGTTCGGGCAGGACTTCCAGCGATACGTCAAGAGCGGCAACCTGCCGGCCCTGAACATGATGTGGGTGATGACCGACCACACCGCCGGCACGGCGGCGGGCTTCCCGACGCCGCGGGCCGAGGTGGCTGACAACGACCTGGCCACCGGCCGGATCATCGACCAGATCTCACACAGCCCGTACTGGAAGGACACGGCGGTCTTCGTCGTCGAGGACGACACCCAGAACGGCACCGACCACGTCGACGGCCATCGCAACGTCGCCCTGATCGCCAGCCCGTACGCCAAGCCCGGCGTGGTCGACACCTATTACTCCCAGCTCAACATGGTCCGCACGATCGAGCAGATCCTTGGCCTGCCGCCGATGAACCAGATGGACCTGGCGGCCGTGCCGATGTCGGACGCATTCAGCAACACCGCGCGGCCGGCGCCCTACAATGTGCGGCCGAGCAACATCCCGCTCGACACCATGACCCCGCCGGCGTCCTCGCTGACCGGTGCGGCCAAGGCCTGGGCGCAGTGGGCGCCGAAGCAGGACCTCAAGACCGAGGACATGGTCAATACCGCCCAGCTCAACCGCGACATCTGGTATTCCGGCCACAACTTCGCGGTGCCCTATCCGGGTGACTCGCGCGTCCTGCTGCCCGACGAGGTACCCAGCGCCAACACGCCGCTGTCGCAATTGGCGACCGCGGACCGCGACGGCTGAGCCGCAGAAGCGGCCGCCCTTCCGGATGCGGCAGTGCTGCCCTGGCCGGCAGCACTGCCGCATCGGCGTGCATGCCATCATGGGCCCGAATCGGGCGAGGAGACGGTGGTGACGGCAGATCGGCTCAGCGCGCTGGACGTGTCATTCCTCTATCTGGAGGAGCCGACCACGCCGATGCATGTGGGCAGTGTGGCCGTCTTCAAGCCCCCGAAGGCCGGCCTCGACCACGATCGGCTGATCGGGCTGATCGAGCGGCGCCTCCACCTCGTCCCGCGCTACCGGCAGAAGATCAAGTGGGTCCCGGCGCGCCTCGCCAGCCCGGTCTGGGTCGATGACACGGCCTTCGACATCGCCTTCCACGTCCGCCGCAGCGCGCTGCCGCGACCGGGCAGCGATGCCCAGCTGTGCGAGCTGGTGGGCCGGCTCATGTCCCGCCGGCTTGACCGCAGCCGCCCACTCTGGGAGATCTATCTGGTCGAGGGGCTCAGCGGCGGCCGGATCGCGGTGATCACCAAGACGCACCACGCCATGGTGGACGGCATCGGTGCGGTGGATCTGGCCCAGGTGATGCTCGACCAGACGCCGCGGCCGCGCTCGATCCCCGGCGACAGCTGGGTGGCCGCGCCGGAGCCCACGGCGGCCGACCTGGCGCTGGACGCGGTCAGCGAGCTGGTCGCGCAGCCGTCGTCCGCGGTCGACGCGCTTCGCCGCAGCGTCGACGACGTGGCCTCATCGCTTGGGCGGCTGGCCTCCCAGCTGGCCGGCGCGCTGGCGTACGCGCGCACCGCAGTTGCCCCGTCGGCCGAGACGCCGCTCAATGCCACGATCGGTGAGCAGCGCCGCTACGGCATCGCCCGCACCGACCTCGACGACTACAAGCGCGTACGCAAGGCCCACGGTGGGACGGTCAACGACGTGGTGCTCGCCACGGTGGCGGGGGGGCTGCGCGCCTGGTTGATGACCCGCGGCGAGCCGGTCACCGCCGGACTGACCATCCGTGCGATGGTGCCCGTGTCGGTGCGTCCGGCCGCCGAGCCGGTCGGACCGGGCAATCACGTCTCGTCCTACCTGGTCGACCTGCCGGTGGGGGAGCCCGACCCGCTTCAGCGCCTGCGCCGGATCAGCGCCGAGATGAGCGAGCACAAGGCCGACGGCCAGTCGATCGGCGCCGACGTGCTGGTCCGGTTGTCCGGCTTCGCGCCGCCGACACTGCACAGCCTGGCCGCGCGAGCGGCCAGCCAGCTGTCGAGGCGGGTATTCAACGTGGTGGTCAGCAACGTGCCCGGGCCGCAATTGCGGCTGTACGCCGCGGGCGCACGAATGCTCGAGGTCTTCCCGGTGGTGCCACTGGCCAAGGGCCAGGCGGTCTCGATCGGCGTGACGTCCTACTCGGGTGGACTTTTCTACGGCCTCAACGCCGACCGCGACACGATGTGGGACGTCGACACGCTGTGCCAGCTGATCCGGGAGTCCCTCGCCGAGCTGGTTGCGACCGTCTCATGACGCGGGTCTACCTTCCGGCCACCCTGCCGCTGCTCCGGGAGCTGGCCGAGTCAGGCGAGCTGGGGTCGCCGCGTACTGGTTTCGCCGTTACCCCGGCGCTGCGTGCGGCCTACCCGAGCGGCGACGCCGAGGAGCTGGAGTACGCCGCCCTGACCGACGCGGCGCGGGCCTCCTTGCGACTGCTCGATGCCGATCCGCTGGCACTGCGCCGCCGGGCGGTGGTGGCGGCCGATGTGGCTGAGGCTTACATCAAGTTGCTGACGCACCTGGACCGGGCGGCGGTGCGCGTCGAGACAGCGGTTCGGCTGGCCGACGTCGCGGCCCTGCACATCGACGGCCCGGATGCTGAACGGGATGTGGCTGCGGCCGCGGCCGCGGGCCTGGCCGCCGAACTCGGGGACGGCGACGCCCAGTTCACGGTTGACGGGGCCGAGGGTCACGACCTGGCGTGGTACGCGATCCAGGAGCTCGGCCCGCTCCTGGAGTTGGGCTAGCCAGTAGTTGAGTTGGCCGGTAGTTGAGCTAGCCCTTGCCGCGTCCGGTCTTCTCTTGCAGCCGCTCGATCTCGGTCGAGGCCTGCGCCTTGGTCAGCGTCTCCGGCAGCTCCTCACCGGCTTCCCGGGCGAGCGTCTGCAGGTAGGACTGCTGGGGCCCGGTCATCGGCTCGTCACCGGTCACCCAGTCGTCAGGATCTTTCTCGGCGTTGGCGATCGGCTCGTTGGTCACGGGGGCCGCGTACCCCGCTCGCCGGGTCCGACACCCGTGCCACCATGGGGATATGGATGCCGTGACCACCGTGCCCCCGCCCAGCAACGAGACGATCCGCTCCTACGCGCCAGGCAGCGGCGAGCGCGCATCATTGGAGGCCCGCCTCAAGGAGCTGGCCAGCGACCCGGTCGAGCTGACGATGACTATCGCCGGCCGCGAGATCACCGGTGGCGGTCCGGCGGTCGACGTGGTGCAGCCGCATCGGCACAGCGCCGTGATGGGCACGATGCGCCAGGCGACGCCGGCCGATGTGCAGCAGGCGGTCGCGGCGGCCAAGGAGGCGGCCCCGGCCTGGCGGGCGCTGCCGTTCGACGAGCGCGCGGCCGTCATGCTCCGCGCCGCAGAGCTGTTGGCCGGCCCCTGGCGCGACACCGTCAACGCCGCGACGATGCTGGGTCAGTCCAAGTCGGCGTACCAGGCCGAGATCGATGCCGCCTGCGAGCTGATCGACTTCCTGCGCTTCAACGTCGCCTTCGGCCGGCAGATCCTCGCCGAGCAGCCGCTGTCGACATCGGCGGCCTGGAACCGCTTCGACCACCGGCCCCTCGAGGGATTCGTGCTGGCGATCGCGCCGTTCAACTTCACCTCGATCGCCGCCAATCTAGCGCTGGCGCCGGCGCTGATGGGCAACACGGTCGTCTGGAAGCCTTCGCCGACGCAGCAGCTGTCCGCGCACTTCCTGATGCGGCTGTTCGAGGCTGCCGGCCTGCCCGCCGGCGTGGTCAACATGGTCACCGGTGACGGCACAGCGGTGTCCGAAGTCGCGCTGGCCGACCGGGACCTCGCCGGCATCCACTTCACCGGCTCGACCGGGACATTCCAGCACCTGTGGCAGACCGTCGGGTCGCGGATCACCGACTACCGCAGCTATCCCCGCCTGGTCGGCGAGACCGGCGGCAAGGATTTCGTCATCGCCCATCCCAGCGCCGACCCCGACGCGGTGCTGACCGGCCTGGTGCGAGGGGCGTTCGAATACCAGGGGCAGAAATGCTCGGCCGCCTCACGTGCCTATCTGCCGCGGTCGTTGTGGCAGGCGGGCCTACGGGACCAGATCGCCGCGACCACCGACTCACTTTCCTACGGCGACGTGAGCGACCTGTCCAACTTCGGCGGCGCGGTCATCGACGACCGCGCCTTCACCCGGCTCTCCGCGGTGATCGACCGGGTGACCGGCGACGCTGACTGCACGGTCATTGCCGGCGGCACGTATGACGACGCCGAGGGCTACTTCGTGCGCCCGACTGTGGTGGAGTGCACCGACCCGACACACGAGATCTTCACCACCGAATATTTCGGCCCGTTTCTGGCCGTCCACGTCTTTGACGACGCCGATTACTCCGCCGTGCTGCGCCAGGCTGCCGACATCGCGCCGTACGCCCTCACCGGGGCGGTGTTCGCCACCGAGCGGGCGGCGATCGAGGAAGCCAGTGCGGTGCTGCGCTTCTCGGCCGGCAACTTCTACGTCAATGACAAGCCGACCGGTGCCGTGGTCGGCCAGCAGCCCTTCGGCGGGGCGCGGGCCTCAGGCACCAACGACAAGGCCGGCTCCGTGCTCAACCTGCTGCGTTGGGTGTCCCCTCGGTCGATCAAGGAGACCTTTGTGCCGGCGACCGATCACCGCTACCCGCACATGGGGTGAGGCTCAGCCGGCCACCTGTACGGCGGTGATCTCGCCCCGGACGACGAGCAGGCCGCGGCCCGCCCGGACCGGGCTGCCGCGCGGCAGTCGCACCCCCAGCACGTCCCCGTCCAGGGGGCCCTTCGGGGCCAGCACCAGCCCGACCCGCCCCTTGCGCGCCTCGGTGGTCAGGCCGCGGTACGTCGTCGCCATTCCCTCGGTCGACCCGGCGACCACCAGGCCCCAAGGCCGGTCCGCGGCCTGGCGCAACGCCCCGCTCAGCACGGACTCGACCGGTGAGTCCAGCAGCGTCTCCGCGTCATCGACTACGAGGACGAGCGGGCCTTCGACGTCGGCTAGCGCTACCTCCAGGGAGGCGGAGTCGCCCGGTGAGAAGGTCCCCCCGACGCCTTCGACGTCGCGCACGGGGGAGCGGGGTGGAGCGACCACTAGCACCGTCGTCCCGCGCTCGACGTAGGAACGGGCCATCGTGATCAGGGCGGTGGACCTGCCGCTGCGGGCCGGGCCACAGACGAGGAACGCCGGCCCGTCGCAGGTCAGATCCACGCCCACCGCGGTCAGGTCGTCGCCGCCGACGCCGAGCAACCCCCACATCGGGGCGGCGCTTATCCCGCGCGCCGAGGACGCCTCCCCATAGGCCAGCCGTTCGGGCAGCGGCTCCACTCGCCACGGCCGACGATCGGCCGAGGTCCCGGCCGCGCGGTCGACGGCCGAGGCGGCCAGCTTCGCTAGCGCGGCGACCTGGGCCGGACCGCCCGGGTCGCGGGTCAACAAGGCCACCTGCGCCTCGACCGGCCGGTCACCGGGGATCAGTCCGCGGCCCGGCACCATCGATTCCGGGATCTGCCGCGGCGCCAGGCCGGCCATCGCGTAGTCCATCGGATCGGCCATGCGCAGGACCAGCCGGTCGGAGATCAGGGACGACAGCCGGCCGGTGAGCACGGTCCGGTCGCCGGTCACCACCGCCCTCAGGCCCACCGCCGCGCCCTCCCGGAGCAGGCCGAGCAGCGTTTGCACCGGCCGACCGGAGTCCACCGAGTCGTACGCCGACACCAGCCCGTCCCAGCCGTCGACGACCACCAGCAGCCAGGGCAGCCGGTCCGCCGGGCGGGCGGCCGCCTGCTGCTCTGCCAGGGAGGCGAAGCCGGCCTGGCCGAACACCAGCTGCCGCCGCGCGACCTCGGCAGCCAGGCGGGTCAGTAACCGGTCACCGCGATCCACCTCGTCCCGGCTGACGATGGCACCGGTATGGGGCAGGGCGGCCACCGCCAGCAGACCGCCGGTGGCCCCGTCGAATCCGTACAGATGCACGTCGCGCACGTCGCTGGTCGCGGCCACCGCGCCGGCCAGGGTGCGCAGCAGTGTCGTCCGCCCGCTGCCCGGTCCGCCCGCTACGAGTAGGTGGCCACCGGTGGCCAGGTCGAGTGCATAGGCCCGTTGGGCCTGCTCCCTGGGAAGGTCAAGGAGGCCTAGGGTGAGCGATCCCTGAACCTGCGGCAGGTCGGCTGCCGCGATCGTTGCGGGCAGGGGCGGCAGCCATGGGCTTCGCACCCGGGGAATGTCGAGGCTGGCGGCGGCCTGCCGGAGCAGGTCGACCACGTGGGCCAGATCCGTGGCCCCGTCCTCGCCGCTGGCTACCGCCGCGCCCGGAGATGGACTGCCGAGATGTTCCCAGGCCAGCACGCGTACCTCCGGACCCGGCTCGACGGGAGACACCGGGCCGCCGACCCGGGCGCATTGAAACTGCGTCACGTCGCCGGACCCGGTCCGGCAGAACGCCCGGCCCGGCGTGGCCCGGCTGATCAGCGCCGCGCCCTTGACGTCGATCACGTCCTGCGACTCCGCCGGATCGGTCACCCGCAGGGCGATGCGCAGGTTGGTGTTGGCCCTGATGTCGGCCGACACCACTCCGCCGGGTCGCTGGGTGGCGAGCACGAGATGTACGCCGAGGGACCGCCCCCGTCGGGCAATGTCGATCAATCCGGTGACGAAGTCGGGCAACTCGGCGACGAGCGAGGCGAACTCGTCGATGACGATGACCAGCCGGGGCATCGGCCCGCCGGGTCGACCGGCGGAGCGGTAGTCGTCGACGTCCTTGCAGCCGGCGGCCCGCAACCCCCGCTCACGGGCCTTCAGCTCGGCGTCGAGGGAGGACAGCGCGCGCTGCGTCAGGTGACCGTCGAGGTCGGTGACCATGCCCACCGTGTGAGGGAGTCGGGCGCAGTCGGCAAACGCCGAGCCGCCCTTGTAGTCCACCAGGACGAACACGCATTCGTCTGGCCGGTTGGCCAGGGCGAGCGACGCGATCAAGGTCTGCAGCAGCTCCGACTTGCCCGCTCCGGTGGTGCCGGCGACCAGCACATGGGGACCGTCCCGGCGCAGGTCGACGGTGAAGACGCCGTCGGCGGCCACGCCGAGCAGCGCGGTCGTCGAGTGGGGCCGGCGCTGCCAGGCATCGGCGATGCCGGCCAGGCTCAGCCGCCCGTCGTCGAGCAGGTCCAGCAACCGGACGGCTTCGGGCAGCGCGACCGCGGTGCCATCTGGGGTGGCATCACGCAGCGGCGCCAGCGCACGGGCCAGGACAGTGGCCCAGGGAAGTGACACCAGATCTGCCACCGCGTCGACCGGCGGCTGCCCGGTGCGGTTGAGCTGCAGCCGGGTGGACGCCTCACCGGCCACCAGGGCGGTGGCCCCACACTCCGCCGGCAGGTCCAAAGCGTCGACGGCCAGACACACCGCGTAGATGCCGGCGGCCGGACCCTCGGCGAGGAGCCGGGCCAGCCCGGCCACCGCCCGCAGCTTCCGGGCGCCGTCGACGACGATCACCGTGACGGGGCCGGCCCATGAGCGGGCGGGACCGGCCTGCTCCCGGCTCTCGAGCAGGCCGATCAGCTCCGCCACCCGGGTTGCGGTCTGAGCAGCCGTCAGGCCGACCCGCAAACCGGTCTCCGCGCCGGCCGCCGGTTGCAGATGGGGCAGCCATCGGGCCCATCGCCAGGTCTTCTCGCCGGCCTCGGCGCACAGCACGACCAGGTCCAGGTGATTCGGGCTGTGCAGCGTGGCCAGTTGGGCGACGAGGTGGCGGGCCAGGCCGGACACTTGCGCGCGCGGGCCGGCCAGCCCCAGTACGCCGACGTCGCGCAGGCTCACCGTCACCGGCACGTACTCCACGACTGGATGGCTGGCGGGCGTGACAGGGCCCTCCGGCCGCAGGCTCAGCCGGGCCGGCCGGTCGGCGGTGCCCAGGCGCAAGATCAAGGCGTCGGCGTCCGCGCCGGCCCGCTCCCACAGCCGGGGGCGCGGACCGATCGCAGTCAGCAGCAAGATGGCGGCATCCGGCGCCTCGGCGCGCCGCGTTGCCGCCTCCTCTGACAGCGCCTCAGTCGTGCGCGCCTGCGCCGCCGCGTCGGCCCGGCGATAGTCCGCCAGCGCCCCTCGCCGGTTCCGCCGTCCCCCCGCCCGATCACTGATCGCATTGGCGCCCAGCATCACCGGCGACAGCAGCATGAAGAGCGCGAAGCTCCACGAGTGCATCACCCGGACCATCACCGCCCCGATGACCAGCGGTATCAGCACCGCCAGCACCGGAAACCGCGCCTTGTCCGGCGGCAGCGGCTCCGCCGGAACGACGATCTCTACCTCCGGCGGCGGGCGGACCAGTCGTGGCGGTCTGTTGATCTCCAGGTGCCCTCCACCGTCGGGGCGTACGCCGGTGGGCGGCTCGGCGGGGCCGGCCAGCAGCAGCGTGGACTCGCCGATCTGCAACGGCACGCCAGGGGGCAGCGGCAGCGGCTCGACCACCACAGCGCCGTCGATCTTCGTGCCGTTGGTCGAACCGGCATCCCGGACCAGCACGGCGTCCGCGCCGACCGACAGCACGGCATGGACTCGGGAGACGTCGGGGTCGGCGAGACTCAGCTCGACACCGTCTCCCCGGCCGAGGCGGTGCTCGCCGGGGGCCAGCGGATGGACGGCCCCGCAGTCCGGCCCGCCGACCACCCGCAGAGTCAGCAGCCCTGGCGCATGATCTTGCGGGATGCCCTGCCGGCCCATCGACAGCACCGCCCCGGTGATCAGCGGCGGCGCCCCCAGCGGCGCCTGGGCCAACAGGAGGCTGGTCCCGGCGTACAACGGGCCCTCGAAGCCGGTCCGCTGCCGCACCGGCTCGAGCACCGAGGACAGTGGCGCGCCCGGCGCGGCCTGCACCTCGATGTCGACCGGCGCCTTGCCGGTGCCGGGTGCCGTCACCGTCAACCTGAGCCGCATGCCGATGAGTGTGGGCGCGCGGCGGTACCGTCGCGCTCATGTATCCACAGGGCCCCAGCGGTTCACAGGCGGCCCGGCGGTACGACCCGCAGTTCGGCGAGGAGGGGGCGCGGCTGACGTACGGCAGCTACCTGCGAGTGGACGCATTGCTGGCCCAGCAGGTGCCCGAATCCGACCCGCCGGCTCACGACGAGCTGCTGTTCATCACCATCCACCAGGTCTACGAGCTGTGGTTCCAGCTGTTGCTCCACGAGCTGGCCGACGCGCGCGACCTGATGATGGCCGGTGACGCCTACCGGCCTCGGGTCCGCCTGCAGCGGGCGCACGTGATCGAGCGCGTACTCATCGGCCAGGTCGATGTGCTCGAGACGATGACCCCGCAGGACTTCCTCGCGTTCCGGGAGAATCTGGCGCCGGCCAGCGGCTTCCAGTCGGTGCAGTTCCGGGAGCTGGAATTCCTTTCCGGCGCCAAGGATCCGGTGTATGTCGAGCGGCTCCACGACGCCAGCGCCGGCGAGCGTGACCGGCTGCTCCGCCGGTTGGCCGAGCCGACCCTCTGGGACGGATTCGTCGCGGTGCTGTCCCGCGCGGGCCGGGACGTCTCGACGCGCGAAGCACGGCTGGAATCGCTGGTCAGGGTGGCGCATGACCGGGCCGCATACGGCGAGGTCTGGGATCTGGCCGAGGCGTTGATTGAGCACGACTCGATGATGGCCCGGTGGCGGGCCCGGCACGTCCTCATGGTCGAGCGCGAGATCGGCACCAAGTCCGGTACGGGTGGGAGCACCGGCGCGCCCTACCTGCGCAGCCGCCTGGACCTGCGGTTCTTCCCTGAGCTGTGGGAGCTGCGGACCCGGTTGTGACGCGGGCACGGCCGGTCTCGCCACGACCGTCCACAGCCGTTCGGCTCCTCCCGTCCCGATCGCCAACCTTGTCCACAGCCGGCCGGGCACGACCGTCGCCGGCCCCGCGTGCCGCCTACTTTCGTGCTTCGGAGCCCGCGCCCGCGGGCCCGGACCAGAGGAGGCTTGTCATGGCAGGCGGCATCAAGGTCACACCCGAACAGCTGCATCAGCTGTCCGGGAATGTGCAGCGCGGGGCCGGCGAGATCGACGGTTCACTGCAGTCGCTGTCCGGCCAGATCGGCCCCCTGGTCGGCGGCGACTGGGCTGGCACGGCCTCGCAGCAGTTCAACGCGCTCTGGGATCGGTGGCAGAAGGCGGCCAAGGAGCTCAACACGGCCCTTGACGGGATCAGCAAGCTCCTCGGCAACGCGGGGACCGCGTACGCCGAGGCTGAGCACGCCATCGCCGGCAGCTTCCACGCGTAGTTCATCGCCGGAGAGCCTGGCCGGCCCGGGACGCGGTTACCGGCGTACTACGGGGGGCACCGGCAAGGGACGTGCCGTCAACGAAAGGTGAGGCCGATGCAGATCGACAAGGGCATGATCCTGGAGCTGCTTCGTTCGCAGGGCAACCATCAGCAGGCCGACCAGGCCAGCAGTGAGCTGCCCGACCAGGTGGACACCGACCAGCACGCCGATGCGCTACAGAAGTTCGGCCTCAACCCGGCCGATCTGCTGAGCAAGTTCGGCGGCGGCGGCGGTGGTGGCCTCGGCGGTGGGCTCGGCGGCCTGCTGAGCGGCTGACCGACGTCGAGGCGACCCGGGGCGGCACAGCTCGCCCCGGGTCGCTGCTGTTCCGCTCCGCTGCGCAGCGGGGGGCTTGCGTGGTGCGCCCACCACACCGGCGCGCGCGTTGCGTACGGGCCTGGCCGTTGTCGTATCCGGACCTGATGTCGCACCCGGGCCAGAGGTCGCGCCTGGAGCTAATGTCGCGCCTGTATTGAGCGAGCCGTCAGCCGCGCCGGTCGATGCGTCGCCGTCCGAGCGTGGCAAAGATGTCGTCGTACGCCACACCGGAGGGCTGGCCCACTTGCATGTACCACTCGACGCCCAGCACGCCGCGGAACACCGGTCGAGGAAGCCGCAGCAGCAGACGCAGCGTTCTAATGTCTGCGTCGCCTTCGGCCTGGCTGGCATGGGCAGCCATGGCGGCCCGCTTCTGGTCGGCATATCGGCGTACGTCGATGCGGTGGGTCAGCTGGGCCCGCTCGGTGTAGGCCGCCCGAAAGCGGTCGGGATGGAAGTCGCTCGGCACCCCGGGCAGGCGGTGCAGCCACGCCAGGGCCCGGAGCAGGGCATCACGATCGACCGTGGCCTCGAGCAGAGGGGTGATGGTGAGCTCCGCAGCGCGCCGACCCACCCGGTGGACGGCGACGTGATCGGGGTGGCCGTATCCGCCGGCTGCGTCGTAGCCGAGCATCAGGTCGGCTCGCTCCTCGGTCAGCACGCCGGCCAAGGCCCGAGCTGCCTCGTCCAGGTCGGCCGTGGCGAACGCTCGCGGGGCCCCGCTCGGCGCTTCGGGCGAGCCGGAATCGTCAAAACCCAACCAGACGATCCGGGCCACTCCCAGGGCGCGGGCAGCCTGAGCCAGCTCAGTCCTGCGACGTTCGCCGAGCGCGCCCTGCCGCCGGATCCGCGCCGAGCTGGCGCCGGCCCCGCCGTCGGTGGCAACGACCAGAACCACCCGATGTCCCTCCGCGGCGGCCCGGGCCAGCGTGCCCCCGGTGAGCAGCGCCTCGTCGTCAGGGTGGGCGTGGAAGGCGACGACGGTGTACGGCACGTCCTCATTGTCGGTGGTCGCCGGCGGCGACGGCGGTCGGCGTGAGGATCGCCCATGTGAGTGACTTCTACCTCCCGCGGCAGGGCGGAATCGAGCTGCACGTACGTGATCTGGCTGCTGGCCAGCACGCCGCCGGCCACGACGTCGAAGTCGTCACCTGCTCCCGGATCGACCGTCGCGACCGCCACCCTGTGGCCGAGGACGGCGTACGTGTCCACCGGGTGACCGAGCATGCTGTCCCGCCCTGGACCTATCACCCCAGTGGGCTCGCGGTCGGCCGCCGGGTCATCCGGCGCGGGCGCTACGACGTAGTCCATGCCCACATGAGTCTGGCCTCGCCACTGTCCTTCGCCGTTGCCGCCGCAGCGGCTGCAGCCGTGGTGCCGCTCGTGGTGACGGTGCACTCGCTGGCGGATCGGGCCGAGCCGCTGTTCCACGCGCTCGACGCTGCGCTGCACTGGTCGCAGTGGCCAGCCGCCTTCACCGCCGTCAGCGGTGTCGCGGCGCAGCCACTTCGCCGGCTGGTCGGGCCGGACCGGCCGGTACATATCCTGCCGAACGGCATCGACCCCTCGTACTGGCGGGTGGAGCCCCGCGAGCGCTCCGCTGACGAGGTCGTCGTAGCGGCAGTCATGCGGCTGGCCCGGCGCAAGCGAGCGGTAGCCCTGGTCCACATGCTGCGCGAGGCCCGGCGCCGGCTGGACCCGGCCATCGGCCTGCGTGCCGTGATCGTCGGCGAGGGCTCGCAGCGAGCACCCCTGCTGCGCTATCTCGACCGGCATGCGATGGCCGATTGGGTCAGCCTGCCCGGCCACTGGCCCCGCCACGAGATCCGCTCACTGCTGGGGCGGGCGGACGTGTTCATCGCTCCGGCGACGCTGGAAACCTTCGGCATCGCGGCTCTGGAGGCGCGCTGTGCCGGCGTACCGGTGGTGGCGCGCAGGCAGGGCGGCATCTCAGAGTTCGTCACCGATGGGCGGGAGGGGTTGCTGGCCGACAGCGACGCGGGCATGGTGACGGCGCTTCTTCGGCTGGCGACCGATCCGGCCGAGCGGGCTGCCATAGCCGCGCATAACCGCCTCACCACGCCGTCGCTCGCCTGGACCGAGGCCCTGGCCCGCACCGACGAGGTCTATGCCACCGCCATCGGGCTGGCCCGGCGCGCCCGCCCCGGGCTCCGGTCAGCCGGGTCACCCGGCTTGTACGGTGTTTCATCTCGCCCCCGTCCGAGCGAGCAGTCGGAAGGATGACGCGGATGCCCCCGGACAATCAAGCGGCGACTCAGCGGCTGAAGCGCCATCGGGCCAAGGCGGAGCGGGCAACCGTCGCTGTCGAGATGGACGAGGCACGCCTGGCCGATGCCATCCATGCCGACGAGCAGACAGCGCAGGTTCTGGCCGACCTGAAGGCGTCGCTGAAGGGCGCGAAGCAGTACGTCAAGCGGCTGAGCAGCGAGCTGACTCTGGCTCAGAAGCTGGCCAAGTCGGCGCGCCGGGACCGGCAGGTGGCCCAGCGGGAGCTGACTGCGCACCGGCTGGCAGCGCAGAAACGGGCCGCCAAGCTGGCCAGCGTCGAGTCGGCCTCGGGCCCCGCTGCGGCAGCCGAGGAGATCCCAGACCGCGCCACGGCGCCGCCGCCGCCGACAACGTCGCCGAAGCCCGCAACGTCGCCGGCGGCGAAGCGGGCACCGGCCAAGCGCTCGACCAGGCAGGCGGCAGGCCCACGGGCTGGCGGGCGCCAGGCCGGAGCGACGCCCGTGAAGGGCACGCCACGACGCACCCCGCGCAGCTCGACACCTGACGCCGGCGCCACGTAAGTCCCGGCGCCACGTAAGTCCCGGCGCCACGTAAGTCCCGGCGCCACGCGACCCTGGGTGCCACCTGGATCCCCTCGCCGCGTCGCGGGGCGCATGCCGACCGTTCGTCCGTGGCCGGGCTAGGCCTGCAGCAGTCCGGCCCCCCGCGTCGTCAGTTGCCGGAGGCGCTCTAGGTGCGGCTCGCTGAGCCGGCTCAGCCGTTCGGGTGCGTCCCCGATCAGCCGGAGCCGCACGATCCGGCCGTCGTCGCTGTCGCGGTGACGTTCGAGCAGTTCGGCCGCGACCAGGCGGCTGACCACTTCGACCGCGCTGTGGCTGCGAACCGCGAGCGCCCGGGCGATATCGGCGATCATTGGCCCGCCCGCCTGCGGGTGGGCGCGGATCGCCAGCAGCGCATGGTGCTGGACATGGGTGAGCCCGACCAGTCGGGCTTCGCGCTCGCCGAGCTGGTGGAAGTGGCTCAGGCTGCTGCGCACAGCAAGGAGGCCGGTGTAGTGCTCGTCGGTCAACACCACAGCCGGCCTCCTCGTCGCCTACCGCGCAGCCTTGCAGATGGGGCTACCGCCGGGTGGCGACCCGCCCGCCGCTGACTGCCCGCAGAATCAGGCAGAGCAGGACCGCACCCAGGATTGCCGTCACCCACGTGCTCAGGTTGAAGAACGAGTTGAGCGAGTGCACGTGGAACAGCACCTTGGCGATGAATCCGCCGAGCAGAGCGCCTACGACCCCGACGACTGCCGCGACCACCAGACCGGTGCGCTCTCCGGTCGCCTTCTCGGCGATCAAACCGGCGATGGCCCCCAACACGATCCAGGCGATGACACCCATAGCCCTGCTCCTTTGTCTCGTGCGAAGCCACGTCGGCCTCGGCAAGTACATCGGTACCCGACATAGTTTGCCTCAAACGCCCGTGCCACCGGGAGGTGCCAGGCCGACGGCGCCCAGCGTGATCCCGGTGCTGGCCAGGCTCACCATCACCAGGGCTGCCACCTCCCGCGGGGCCAGGGCTTGGCCCAGTACCAGCAGTCCGGCCAGGGCTGCGACGGCGGGCTCCAGGCTCATCAGTACGCCGAAGATCCGGGTCGGCAGCCGGCGCAGCGCAGCTAGCTCGCAGCTATAGGGGATGAGTGAGGAGAGCACGGCCACTGCCAGCCCGCCGAGCAGCACCGACGGTTGCCCCAGCGCCCGGCCCACGCCGGCCGCACCAAACGGCAGGGTCAGAAGTCCGGCAACGCCCAGGGCGACGGCCAGACCACCGGTGCCCGGCAAGAGGCGCCCGACCCGGGCGCTGGCCAGGATGTAGGCACCCCAGAACAGCCCGGCCAGCAAGGCAAGTGCCAGGCCGGACACCGGGGCGGTGCCGCTGCCGGCGCCGAGCAGCAGCACTCCGGCGAGGGCCAGCAGCGCCCAGCCGAGGTCGCGCAACCGGCGGGTCTGCGCCAGCGCCACCAGAAGCGGCCCGGTGAATTCCACCGTGACCGCCACCCCGAGCGGCACGGACCTGATCGCCAGATAGAACGTCAGATTCATCGCCGCCATGGTGGCGCCGAGCAGGATCGCTGCCCGGCGGGCGACCGGCGACCACTGCCACGGCCGGGGCCGCAGAGCGATCAGCAGAAGGGCAGCGGACAGACCAAGGCGCATGAAGGTGAGGCCGGCGGCACCGGCGACGTGGAACAGCGTACGAGCCAAGGCACTGCCGCACTGGACCGAGACGATCGCGCCCACGACCAGGACCGGCGCTGGGGTGCGCTCGGACCAGCCGGCGCCGCCTCGACCCTGCGTCGAGGTCACGGCCGGTCTCCTCATCTTGGGTGCGACGTCTTCTGTGCGACGTGGGGTGCTCGGCGCAGGCGGTGGCCTCCGGGCCTACTAGCTTGTCAGCATGAGCGAGATGACCTACGTACGGCTTGGCCGGACCGGACTCGAAGTGTCGGCACTATGCCTGGGCTGCATGAGCTACGGCGTGCCGGAGCGTGGGGGGCATCCCTGGTCGCTGGACGCCGATCAGGCACGGCCGTTCATCGCCCGGGCCGTCGAGCTGGGGGTGAACTTCTTCGACACTGCGAATGTCTATTCTGACGGCACCAGTGAGGAAATCGTAGGTCGCGCGCTAAAAGAACTCACCAGGCGCGACGAGGTGGTTATCGCCACCAAGGTCAACGGCCGGATGCACGACGGACCGAATGGTGCCGGCTTATCCCGCAAGGCGATCTTGGCCGAGATCGACAACAGCCTTCGGCGGCTGGGCACCGATTACGTCGACCTTTACCAGATTCACCGCTGGGACCCGCACACCCCGATCGAGGAGACGCTGGCCGCGCTGCACGAGGTGGTGCAGGCCGGCAAGGCACGTTACCTTGGCGCGTCGTCAATGTGGGCCTGGCAGTTCAGCCGCGCCCTGCACGTGGCTGACAGCCACGGCTGGACCCGTTTCGTTTCCATGCAAAACCACTACAACCTGCTCAACCGCGAGGAGGAACGGGAGATGCTGCCGCTCTGCGAGGCCGAGGGTATCGCCGTTGTGCCGTGGAGCCCGCTGGCGCGCGGGCGCCTCGCTCGGGAGTGGGACGCGATGACTGAGCGGTCCAGCACCGACTCCTTCGCCGCGACGTTGTACGACGACGCCGGGGAGAGCGACCGCCGGATCGTAGACCGGGTGGGCGGGATCGCCGCTCAGCGCGGGGTGTCCCGGGCGCAGATCGCGCTCGCGTGGCTTGCCGGCAAGGGAGTGGTGACGGCCCCCATCGTCGGCGCCACGAAGCCTCACCACCTTGACGATGCGGTGGCCGGCGTGTCGCTGCGGCTGAGCGAGGCCGAGGTAGAGCTGCTCGAGGAGCTCTACGTGCCGCATCACGTGGTCGGTTTCTCCTGATGGCACGCCGCCGGTCGCGCCCGTGCTGGCAGACGGTGATGGCGGCGTCCGCTCTGCTGGCGGCCACCCTGGCCGGCGGGTCCGGCTTGCCGGCCGCGTCGGCCAGTGGTCCGTGCGGCACGCTGAGCTACCAGGCGGCCAGCCCCCCGCATTACTCTCACGTCGTTATTGTCATGGACGAGAATCTCAGTTATCGCGACTTCCAGCAGACCGGCCAGGCGCCATACTTGCACGGCCTGGCCGCCTCGTGCGGGTCGGAAACCTCGATGCACGCCGCCACCCATCCGTCACAGCCCAATTACATGGCGGCCACCAGCGGAGCGGCCACAAAGCTCGGTCAGCATTCGGCTAACGACAATATCTTTCACCAGGCGCAGGCGGCCTCGGACATCTGGAAGTCGTACGAGGAATCCATGGCCGCGCCGTGCGGTGCTGCCAGTGGCTTCTACAAGCGGGGCCACAACCCGGCGTACTGGTACACCGATCTGCGCCGGCCGGTCGATACCTGCCGCAGCAATGACGTGCCCTCGGCGAGCGCTCTCGACCAGGCTCTCACCAACGACTCCCTGCCGACGTTCTCCTGGATCAGCCCCAACCTGTGCCACGACATGCACTGGCTGCAGGGCTGCCCCACCGGCCTCTCACAGCGGGTAGCCAGCGGGGACCAGTGGATCTCCGACCTGCTGGGCCGGCTGGTGAGCCTGCCGAGCTACCTGGCCGGCCGGACGCTGATCCTGGTGACCTGGGACGAGGGAAACGGACCCAGTCAGACGGGCGTCGATTGCACCAGCCAGGCCGTCTACAGCCAGCAGGCCTCCTGCCGCATCCCCACCATCGTGGTGTCTCCATATATCACCCCCGGCCGCACCGATGCCGACGAGCACGACCTGTACGGCCTGCTGGGCACGGTCGAGGACGTGCTGGGCTACCCGCGGCTCGGGCAGGCGCAGGGCCGACCGAGCCTGCGGCCCGGCCTGGGCTTCTGACGGTCGCCGACAGGGCTTAGCGCACGCCCAGCGCGTCGAGCCGGCCGGGCCGTGGCGTCGGCGGGCCGTACCCGCTGATCCGGGCCCGCAGCGCGGCCCGGATCAGGTACGGCTGAAAGAGAAGTGCCGGCGGCCCCATCAGGTGATAGACGCGGGCCAGGACGGCATGTGCCCGCTCGTCGCCATGCGTTGCCAAGGCGATCAGCCGGCCGTTCCAGCGCCCCAACACTGCTTGCGGCAGCGTCTGACGGCCTTCGCTGGTCGGGTAGCGCAGGTCTTCACTGGTGGCGATGGCCCACGGCAGCGCCACCACGGAGGCGAACTGCTTGAGCAGCCGCCGGGAGTAGCCCGCGCGCCACGGGCCGGCCAGGGCGTCCCGTAAGCGCAATGCCTCCAGCGCCGCAACGGTGATGCCCTGTCCGTAGATTGGATTGAACGCGCACAGGGCGTCGCCGATGACCAGCAAACCGTCCGGCCAGCCCGTGACCTTCTCGTAGTGGTGGCGGCGATTGCCGGTCTGCCGGTGCACCGTGACGGCGGTGAGCGGCTGGCCTCGGGCGATCAGGTCGGCCAGCGCGGAGTCAGGCAACGCGGTGAGGAAGGCGGTGAAACCGTTGACGTCGCGCGGGGGCCGGTGATCGGCACAGCCGATGGCTGCCACCAACCAGTGCCCGCCCTCGACGGGGAGAGCCAAGCCACCGGCCATTGTGGCCGGCGACTGCTGGATGATCAGCCCAACCGCGCTGAGCGTGGCCGGGTCAGCGGCGTACCTGCGGGTCGAATAGCCGACCCCCGCATCGACCTCTGCCGTCGGGGCGGCCGAGACGCCGGCTGCGGCCAGCCAGGTGGGCAGGCGCGAGCTCCGGCCTGAAGCGTCGATCACCAGATCGGCCGGCACCGGCGGGGCGTCGGCCAGCTCCACCTGCCACCGGTCTGCCAAGCGGCACAGGCCGGTGGCCCGGCACGAGCTGCGGATGGTGACGCCGGGCAGCTCGGCGACCCTGCGGCGGACGGCGTGCTCGAACAGGGGCCGGGTCATCGACAGCACCTCGAACGCGGGCTGGCCGCAGGGGAGCCAGCCGTCTTCGGTGAGCCACGGCAG
>JAABUW010001073.1_pt1 | contig 48701 bp, 46 predicted proteins | sample 5560081 | NCBI WGS metagenome assembly JAABUW01 (sample SAMN10711882, study PRJNA513363) | rock metagenome | isolation source: Antarctica rocks | place: Antarctica: Victoria Land, Knobhead sud | reverse complement strand
TGGGGGGGGGGTGGGGGGGGGGGGGGGGGGGGGGGGGGGGGGGGGGGGGGGGGGGGTGTGGGAGGGTGTGGGGGGGGGGGTGTGGGGGGGTGGGGGGTGGGGGGGGGTGGTGGTTTTTTTTTTGGGGGGGGGGTGGGGGGGGGGGGGGGGGCGGTTGGGGGGAGGGAGGTGATGAGGGGGTTGAGGGGGTTGAGGAGGAGGATGAGGAGGATGAGGAGGAGGGGGGAGGGAAAAAGGGGTGTGGAGAACACAAAGAGTCATAGATAGGATCGACTTAAAGGGGCGAGGGGAAAAAAGAAAAAAGAAAAATTCACCGGTTGAGTAGACCTGCGCGCAAAAGAGACAGGGGCGATTCACGCAAATGCACGTTGTAATCCCGATGGTTGGAGCTGTAAAGGAAGAACACCTTGCATACATTCCTATCTAAAGAAAAGTCGAAGGGAAAATGGAAAATGGAAAGGAGAGTGAACAGCCAAAGTTACTACAGCTCGAATCGCAGCAACGCACCCGCTTCCCAATCTCCCATCCCGCCAAAACACCATCCTCATCCTCCAAACCCACCTCATCCAACCGTCCTCCACAACATCATAGTCACGCACAAACCCAGCATCTAAATCTTCTCAACCAACCCCTCCTTCTCATCCCCAGCCTGGACACCGTCAAGTTCCTCGTACTTGGGTAGTCCCTGCTCTCCATCGTCAGTCTCCACAGCCTGGTATTGCACATCATTGCGATGGCGTCTTAGCCACAAGGAGACGACAATCTGGCCCACCAACATGCCCACGGCGGCAGCGGCGAGGCCGAAAGCGCCGCCGATAAGGATCGGGAGGATGACGAATGCGAAGATCTTCTTGCATTTGTGGGCGAGTTTGTGCGCCCATCCGTGATGGCCGTGGTGGCCCATTTGAAAGCGGTGGTGGGTGGGGAGCTTAACGCTTTCGGGAATAGCTGGGACGGAGGGTATAGACGGCATGTCGGGAACAGACGGCATGTTGGGGCGACCGCCGTGGTGCTTGAGAGCTTGGAGGCGTTGGAGGCATTTCATGCAGACGTGCTTCATCTTCTTGCCGGCTTTGTGGAGTTTGGTTGCGATTTTGGTGAAGACGCGGCACATGATATTTGTGCATTTTGCGTCAGGCGCGTTGGGAGAGGGGGTTTGGGAGGAGACGGAAAGAAGTTTGAGCTGTGGCGGTTAGCTCGATGATGAACTGATTGCGGGAGGACCTGGATGCTTACTTCGCCGTCGGGAGCCTTCAAGGCTTTGATCTCGATGTTATCGACTCTGACCATCTGTCCCTCAAGACCCATGACGGTCATCAGAGCCTCGACCAAGACGGGGTCCCGAGGACCTTTGGTCGCCTTCTCCTTCTCAAACTCGAGGCTGTACGACAATCTCACAGGCTCCACGTTAGTCGGGAAGGACAAGTCTTCCTCTCCGTCTTTACGGACTTGCTTCGCCGAAATCGCTGGGGGAAGAGGAGGCATGGCGACTGGGTAGAAAGGCACGCCGTTAAGCTTGAGGCTGTTGTCCTCGGCCGTAAACACCATCACAAGATCGTTCTGAATGCCTTGTTTCCAGACCGTGCCATCCTGGTTCTTACCAAGAGCGAAGGGACAGGTAGAGCAGTCAAGGTTGATGGTTTGAGATTGCTGAGCGAAGGACGTGGGATCGAAAGGAGAGGTTTGGTCGTCGGTGACTTCGAGAGGGAGGAGGAAGGCGTTGGCGGTCAAGGCCAGGGCGGATGCTGAAAGAAATGTTGGAAGCAACATATTCGTGTACTATCTGTAATGTCTTGTAGATGATGTTTGTGGTGATGGAAAGGTGGTTGATGGAAAAGAAGTAGCAAAGGTGGACTGAGGGGCGATGCTTTGGCGATTACGCAGCCTCTCGAACAAACATGAAACGACGCTAACCCCATCCGCTGTAGAACAGAATCTACGCGCGCCTTTTGTCCTCTGAGAGACTGAGAGGCAACACCTTGTCAATTCTCAAGTCACTCACTACTTCATGAACTCACCTCCGAGACAAAACCCTTCATGCTGACGTGAGTGCTTCGTGAATGGCTGTATGTATTGTTTATGACTGGACTACAATGTAGCAACAGGACCTTTCTCTTCGGTCCTGGTGGGCACAGTCAAGAGAATCGGGTACATACAAAACGGTCTTTGTTATGGGCAAAACAATTCTTTCTCCGGGTTGGTTCGTGGAAAAGGGTTCTGAGCCTGCAGTCTATGTGCTACAAAGGCGTCTCGTGTTTTCAGTCCGTGCAATTGTTAGCATGTAGAACTAAGGGACCTGTAGGATTATTCCGAATCATCTGAGCGAGCGGCAGCATCAGTATCATGTATTGAAACGTGTAAGCTATTAGTTATCCACAAGACCCTCACAAGTGCATAAAAGCAGGTTAGCACTCAGAAGGGATAGCAGTAAGGTCGTTCGCCTTGTTTGAGACTTGAAGCCAGCGAAATGAAGAGCAGGGAAAGGAATGGTAGACGTTCAGTAGGCATCCGAATACTGTAGTGCCCACGGGGAATTCCAACGAATGAGAAGGGTATCAAGAAGCACGGAACGTCAGATCTTCGCCCCCAATTGCATGCCACACAGAAGCATGTGATTGTTCGAGAAGCACTTTTCGCTAAATCTCATCCAGCAGGTAGCAAAGCCATACATACCAGATCTGCCTCGCTATGCAAACCCAGCACCAATAGTACGTAAAACCTGCTCGCTTGAACGCTATCAAGAAGGTACAATATTAGTACATCTAAGGCCATCTTGGAAATTCGTCGACGGTCAAGGCGGCGACCTCCGCCGCATTCCCCCTTCACCTTGCTTTTGCCCATCGTCACCTGCCCGTCGATCTTTATCTAGGAGCAACGTAAGCTGGCTTTTCGTCTTGGTTAAACCCCGATCTTCATCTGCAGCAGCCAACGCTGCCCTTCCTGGAAAGTCCACCCTATTCCTGCCCCCACCAGTCTGTTGTGTCGGTTGTCCGAAGCCCATCATGCCAGCGGCTTGATAAGAGGCGGGAGCTGCCGCAACGGCAGTAGATTTGGGGGCTAATGACGATAGCGAAGCAAACGATCGTTGTGGGGGTTGCGTTTTGTCAACAAACTTCGAGCGGAAGTTGGGATCGACTAGCGGACTCTTATTCTCTTCTCGGTCTCCACCATCGGTGGCCTCGCCACCTACATCGCCACTAGAGTATTCGCTCGTGTCTTCGCTGGGTGACTCATCTCGAGGCGTTGAATTTTCCACTCTGGTTGGATGCGAACTGCCCGATGTAGAGTTCCTTGTTGAAAATGACTGCGTGGGATGGCCAGACACACGAGAGCTTGGGCTAACGTTCAAGATCCCACGCTGAGCGGCAATGCTGGGGGCAGGCGGAGGCGGAGACGCCACGCTCGAGGCCGCACTGGAGGACGACTGCGATGACCTTTGACGCACCGGCACAGGTCTCTTTTTACTGGGTCCGGCTCCAACAATGAACGTCGCTTTCTTCCGAGATGACTTTTGGGAAGGTTGTTCTTGCGGCCTTGTAGATTTTTCCGAGCTCTGGGCAGTAGGAATTGGAGCCTTGGGCGAAGAGCTTTTTGTATTCTCATCAAATCGAATTGTTCCAGGTCCTTTTTTAGATGAGGGTGTCGAAGCAGGGTCTGCAATCTGACCACTGCTCGCCATAGCACGGCTAACCTCCGTTGGAGGTGCCGATATGATTCGTGCACTTTTGTTCAGCTTAATCGAAGATCCATCCGTCGGCTTTTTCAATATAGGCGGTAGTGTCACAGGACTTTTCCTTTCCAGGGACGTTGAGACTGGGGCAGATAACGTAGGACCGAGGCCTCGAACAGTAGCGATGCTCTGCTTGCCGTCATTTTGGGCTTCAGATGTCGAAGAGGGGCCAGACGTGGAAGGTCCAAGTGTAAAGGGCGGCGACGTAGTAGGGCTTCTATCTGGAACAGGCGTCCTAAAATTCCCAATGCTTCTTGAGTTCCGCGGTGACTGCGTCGGTGTCGTCCTTATGAATCCACCTTCCGAAATAGTGCTGAACAACGCAGCGACCTGTTTCCCTCTGATGCGATCTCGGATAGCCTTGTTACCCCAGATCCTCCAGAAGAAGTTCTCCAGCCGTGATCCCACGTCGTCTTCAAGCACGCCTTTGTTAGCCGAGTAGACTAATAATGGGGCAGAACATCAGCTTTTGTTATTTGGGCAGTATGAAGAACAACGAAGCTACCTCTCCATAGCTTAGTTATGTCCTCGACAGCTACCCGGTCTTCCCTCTCGATCTCACTTGAGACGTTCTCGTTGGTTGCGATTAAGCCTTTGGGGAGTCCGCCAGCCATGTTGGGCAGCTTGCCCACCTAGGGAGCGCTGGCTTGTTGTTACGGTGCTTGCATGTTCTTGAGATGGGAGCACTGGGTGAAGGCGTTCAATTATGGACCATCAACATCCTCCATCAATTCTTGCATCAATGTGTGTTTGGTACGCTAGAGCAAGCGCAAACTCAAAGTATTGGGGGATCTATGTTTATATAAACGACGAGTACTGTCCAGGTAGAGATCAACGAGATGTTCCAAACGGGGGGGGGGCGAGGTAGCAGTGGACAGGAAGAGAAAAGAAGGATTGACTGGACCACGGATCTAAGGAGGACAAAGCATGGAGCTTCGGAATAATATCATGGAACGTGTGTCGGCGGAAGACGCATATGAAACAATAGATAGGTATGTATGGACCTTATGGTAGGGTAGTCAGAGTGTGATAGGGTACGGTAGAGTAGAGAAGAGAAAGGCCTGTTGTTGTGTTCCTATTGTGTGCCCTTTCACCCCTGGGGCGTACCTTCTGGGTACGTAGGTACGGAATAGAGAGTACGGAATAAGGTAGTGTCAGTTCACATGTGTTGTTGGGTGCCAGACTGCAGCCAATACCTTGAGCTGGCGAAGTCATTGGGTCATTGGGTCAGCAGGTTCTCGTTTTCTTTTTTTTTTCGCCAACGGGTTACATTCACTTGCGTTAATACACTTGCAGGGTTGCCACGCCGTCCGTCCATGGGTACTGGACTACTGCTACTGTCTGCTGTCTATCTATTCCGTTAACGGCAGTAGGGATTCTGGGAACCGCAGTCCCGGGTCACTCTAGACTCACAAGGCTCTCGCCACAAGCCGTGTTTCTCCTTTTCTAGAACGATGTTGCTGCCCCTTGCAGTCGTAGGAGATTCGGGATGGCCTTAGGGTTCCGTTAGTCCCTGGATGGGGCTGGCAAGACTTTTCCGTGGACCGTGGCGTGCAAATAGGTAGGCTGCCATAGGTACCTAGGCTGTCATAGGTACCTTACCTTAGGCTGTAAGGAGACTGCGGTACGCTGGGGCTCTCATCACAGCCAATCGGCAGCTTGAAATTAAACATCCGGAACGTGAAACCCTCGACGCCTCGACGCCTTGGGTCACGGGAAAAAGAATAGAATAGTGATAGAACAGTTATAGAACAGTTATGGCACAGTTGTAGAATAGTTATAGAATACTTACAGTACCTTAGGTAATCAAGGTATTGTTGAGGCAATTCGCTGCGGCATTTGGACTAGTCGGTTTTGGAGAGAGAAAAAACCCCTCGGACGTCATTCCCATTCGGCCCCACCCCGCCAGCACGAGAAGGAGGCTGGTGAAGCGGTCAACCTCGACGTTCTCGTTGGCCATGCTCGTCACGGACTCATGGGAACCCGAACGGAGCATCGGAGAACAGAAGCACTGCTGACCCTCTACTCCGTTACCGCCCTTCTGCATCTCTCTCTGACATATGATACCACGTTATCTGACATATAAGATATTCTAGTAGTAATCTTATACGGGGGCTGTTGGATTTACTTGAGGTCGTTTTGAACAATCTCTTATATGCAAACACCCTTCATAGCTCATATCATCTTATAGCCGGACGCGCTAAGAGATCGAGGAAAAGAATAAGTAATTACTATGGTAAAAAGCAAAAACCGTGGTCTTTTTGACCGAATACTACCTTATTGCCTCAGGTATCGTAGTATTGTTCTTGATTACTAAGCTCTACCCTCCAGGCACCATGCTAATTCGAAGCATCAACCTTGATATTAAAAAGCCACATCTTATAAAACAATCTCCGCTCTATGTTACAGGCGGGCTGTTTGGAATCATATCTTATAGAAAGTTCGTCTTATAGAATAGGCATATCTTATATATCAATCAATTCGGGTACATCACTACTCACCATCTCACCTTCCGAAAATCCCTACAGTGTAACGCGACTGATCATCCGCTAGGAGAAAGAACCTGGCATTACATAGCCTATGTGGCATTGAACAGGGTGGTCAGCTGCTTCTCCCAATTTTTGTGCCCATGCCCTGTTCCGCAAGTCGCGACAACAAGTCAACGAGGGAGCCAGGGGGATTCCTGATACTGCCTGATTAAAGCGCAAGGGGCGTGAGTATCGAGCCTAAGAATGAATCTAGAAGAACTCAGCGAGTACTACTTCCGTACCTGTATGAAACTTAGGCGATAGTCCTCTCAGACAGCCTGACTTTCTGAGGCGAATCGTATGCGCATCGTTGCCCATCGGGCTTCGCATACCAGTCGCTGTCTTCGCTCTTCGTACAAGCCCCGAATGGCCTGAGCGATATTCCGACCAGGCATCCAGGATACGACAAATTTCGATTCGGTCGGTGGCATGAAGTTGTCAAGTTAGTGCCCCACGTACGTTACCTTATTAACATAATTCTGTACATCTACATTTCGGATTCTAGACCGACGGAGTGCTCATCCCGCTGCCAATCGACTTCTACAGAGCCTACATTTGATCAAATGGCTTGCAGTGATCTAGAAATCATTTCCCAAGCCATCCTGTATTTCTCTAAGCAGTCGCTCAGACCTCGGCGCTACAAGCCGCCGTGCAGTCCAATTTGTGTGTGGGCTTTACCTGAGAATCGACCTCTGCCCTGAAGCGATCTTAGAATCAGACCAATTGCCCGAGCCGAGGAAAGGTGCATGATATGAATCTACCTATTCCGTACTGACAGCGTGATTCTAATGTATCATTTCTTATTGGATTAGCGCATGTGCTTCTTGGCTTGCTCGACAACAAGAGGTCAAACGGATATCCTGGTGGACCTGGTGCATACCCCTTGTACGACTACAGTATTATCACCATGTACGAAATCTTCTCTCGACTATTACAGCAAAGTAGTTTCTGCATGCGGTTTCGATTCTTTGTTAATCATGCAGATATTACGAGTATGCTGTGGATAGACAAGACTAGCCAAGCGCAGATGGTGACAATCATCTATTTCCATGAGCAAGACAACTAGTGTCCCGAGGATTGTCCTGGCAAGACTTCTACAACAGAAAGGTAGGGCTTCAGAAGGAACACGACGACGGTCCAGAGTATAGCAGTTTTTTATTACTGTATCGCTTGTATCGCCGTGTCTTTGTCTTGATCGCCTCGTGGCGTCGCTACTCCACCATCGTAACTCTCGAAATGTCCGTTTCCATCAGACCCAGCGCAGGGCTTTCCGGCGTTTGTTCGCCGCCAGTAAGGTACTCTCGTACATATCCCAAAAAATCAACCTTCTCCTAGAGCGTCGTTCTCTGCGTCTGTCAGAGTGGTGTTACCCTCTCCGAGACCAACAATAATCGTTTCGACAACATCACTGCAAGATGCACATCTCGACCATTGCTACATTGGCCGCTCTGGCCATGCCATTTATCAGTGCACAGCTTTCAAGCATCCCGCAGTGCGCTGTAAGCCTTCCTCATTGCCTCCACGCACGTTCCTTGGTCTTTCAATCCGCTAACAACGGCCTAGGCAAACGTGACCGAATCCGCCATCACAGCCGCCGGCTGCACCGACGTCGACGTCCACTGCTTCTGCACCCCCGCGTTCATGGGTTCCCTCCAATCCCTAATCGCCCGCACTTGCAGTGTTTCTGACCAGCAGGGTACGCTCCATTTCCCTTGCCCCAAAATCCCAACCCCCTAACATTTCCCAACAGTAACCCTCGGCTTCACCCAAAACATGTGCAAATCCGTCGGCGTCAATTTCGAACTCCCCCCCGACATGAGCGTCAGCGTAGCCACAATAACAGCCACAGCGACGAGTCTAGGCCCCGACATCTCAGCCGGCACAACCACAGTGGAAGACAAAATAGCTACCATGCTGGATACGGAAACGACAACTTATGCCTGGACTTCCGTTCGTCTCCTACCTTTCCCCTCGAATCCCATATCTAACACCCTTCTAGACCCCCTCAGCAAAACCCCTCCCGCTCTCAAACTCCACCTACAACGGCAACTACTCAAACAGCACTTTCTCGAATGGAACCCTCTCTCCCACCTCGCACTCGCCCTCCTTCACGGGTGCCGGCTCGGTGGGATACGCTGTGCAGTGGCTTGGGGCTGTGCTTGTGGGGTTGGTAGGGGTGAGTGTGTTTTTGTAGGTGCGGCTCGGGGGGAGGAAGGGATATGTGGGTTTTTCGGGGGGTTAAGGGGCGTTTTACATAGGAGAGCTTAGGGTTTCAAAGGTAATTATAGGTGGAGATATAGGTTTTTCCGTCCAGATAGTAGTAAATGAAACGGCGCTGATATATAAATACCAAAAAAGCTTTTTCGAACAGCTTCCAAATCCCTACCTAGGACATACCTTACTACCTTTACCACCTTACCACCTTTACCACAATTCAGTTCCTATAACCACCCCCTAAACCCCCAAACCCCCAAACCCCCAAAAAAACCCAATCACATCCCCCCCCCCCTTCGCATCTCTACCCAACCAAAACATCCACTTTACCCCCCAAAAAACCCAACAATAAAGCAAGCACAGAGTATATGCTCCAGTGTCTGTATCTGATCGCGAGCAGGGCATCTCGTAGTGGAGGGACTACCTAGGCTGTTTTGCGGCGGGTAGGGGGGAGAAAACGAGGAGGATGTGTTGTTGTTGTGTTATGGGGGGGTTGGGCTTTGTTGGAAGATTTGGGGAGGAAGGGAAGGGTGGAAGGTTAGAAAGAAGGGTGTTGGGAGGGTGGCTTCTACAGTACAGTAGGAAAGTTGAAGGGGGGTGGGTGGGTTGATTGATTAGTTCCTGGTTTAAAAGGAGAGGAGTGACGAGTGTGATACAGATCTTCACTTGGGAAATGGATTAATATTGTGTGCTAGAAGCTAGATATGGTAATAATGGACGGCGCCTTTCTCTGTCTAAAGCGCTGCGTAGCGTCGTATATGTGCGTCGCATCATTGTATGCAAAAGATACAGAAGCTCTAACAAAGCCAATCGAACTTTTTATGACCCAGAGAAGCCTTGCAATCCGGACAGCAAGACTCTAGGTGGCTTCTCTCCCAAGCCTGACTTTTCTCCTCCAGGTCGAGTTTGCTCTCACGAGCATGGGCGTGGCATCATCTCTTGATCTCCTCCCGCCACTTCCGGGGCTCTGGATACCTTTCTCCGCTCTCTCCCTAGCGTACCATTTCCTCCTCTCTTTCCTCTTCTTCTCCACCCATTCCTGACTTACGCCGCCCCTCCTCCACGCCACCTTCGTGAGCATCCCTACATCCAGCATCCCCCTCGGTAGCGCCTGCACTACCTGGAAAATCTCCATGCTATCACTCACATCCTTGATCCTCTGCTCCCCGAGTTTGAAGATCGCTAACGCAACTCGAAATAAGGCCTTGCTGCCTTCGTAGAACAATACGTCCCACACGCGCAGTACGGACTCAATGGGCAAGGTACCGATAAAGAGGGACATGAACCAGCTTGTTGTGCACAAGGATATGGGTGGCAGCCGAGCACCGTGAACACCGGTGTCTTCTTCGCCGCCAACGCCGATTTTGGCCCAAATGCCCGGCATGCTTTCCTTCAGGGCGATCATGAGAACCCAGAGATCTACATTTGCGCCCTCCAGGCTAATCTCGTGAGTGCCGGGAAGAAAGTCTGTGGTAATAATGTGGAGCATCCAGAATGCCTTTTCCTCGGGGAGAAAAAGTAGGAGGAGGCCGGTGAGGAAGTTGAGGGATTGGCAGTAGCCGACGCGAGGGGAGTGTAAGGCGAAAGCTTGGAGGACACGACGAAGAGAAGCGAGGAGTGGGGGCTCGGGTGAGGGATGCGGGGTGGGGGTTGTGGAGGAGCAGTCAGGCTTGAAGTGAACATTGTCAGGGAAGGTACGGTGGAGGTCGCGCTCAATGGATTCTTTGTCATTGTCGTTGAGGTCGTCGGACTGGGAGAGGAGGGTGTTGTAGAGCGTAGGTTGTGTGTTGAGGAGAGCGTGACCGCCGGCATAGTGAAACCAAGCGGCGCCACGCCAGGCGGGTGGGATACCTTTACGGACATAGCGTTGAGCCTTGACAGATCTATCAGGAAAGCGAGAGGGTAAGTAGGTAGGAAGACCTTGCTCCTTCATGAAAGACGACCATTTCTTCGTCCGCCTTGCTTGGCCTGAGATATATTTGGTGTTCCAAGCATTATATTGCGCGATCGAGATGTGATGACTGGCCTTTAGAAAACCGTACTGATCCCGGGTTTGAGTCGGAGGTAGTATAGAAGGTGGTTTGGGTGAGATAGTTCTGAAAACAGCACCAGACATGATGGCAGTTGAACTTCTCGAGCCGGAAGTTGGTGGCCGTGCAGGCGGAAGTAATTCCGAGTCGATATTGTCGTTGATTGCCTCAGCTATGCGTATCGATCGTCTTCGCTCTTCTTCGCTAATGGTAGAAGGAGCCGGGTTGTCGTGGTCGGACTCAAAATCATCCGCAAACCCAGCGACGTACATGTCGATAGCATCGTCGACCGTCATACCCATGGGTTTAGAGACAGGGCTTTCAGAGGACTCTACTATAGACTCATATATCGATGTGTCCTTAGTCACAACACTACTCCTCTCTGTATTGGTGGTGTCCATATAGCTTGAGCCAGTCGTCAATGCTGATCGAAAACTGGATCGAACTTCATCGTTTTCATACAACCCTTGCCACGGACGGTAGAAATTTGGTGGAAAATCGCCCCCCGTAATCCGAGATTCATGTGTTGTGTTATAGCCATCATTCCCTCTCTTATGATACGGCTCGCTCCGGTCATGGTCAGCAGCGTAATGCCCCGCAGCGGTGGAAGGCCTGTTTGGATCTTTGGCTTTTAGAGACGAGCTTCGAGGTTTGTGGGAAGAGGTGGAGAGTCCTCGATTACGGCCTATTGGAGGAGACACTGGTGGAGCTTTCAAGTCTCCTCGTGAGCGTTTGTATAACAATGGGAAAGTTGGCGAATGATGCATTGTAGGCCTTTCGACTTGATGAATCCGTATGGTGTTGGCGGTTTGTGGTCTCGCAGTCCCTTCTGGGTTCAGTGCTCCTGGCGGATGTAATTCATAAGCTGCTTGGTAGCCCACCATAGCTTTCAGGCTGGGTGTCCGGACTTCTTGCCGACCTTTATCAGTCGTCGATTGCTCTCCACCTAACCCATTCACAATATTCCCATTGTATACTTGAAAAGCCTGTTTTCGCCTGTTGCTTTCCTGCACGCTTGTAGGCGGTGTCCTCGGAAGGTCCGACGACAGTCTCAGTGACGGAGGCAGGAACTGGACAGGTACCTTTGGTGAAGGTGCTTGTGGCTCGTCGAGTGGTGGAGATGGCGGTCTTGACCTAGATCGCTTCCTAGACCTGGATGACAACATTCTCGTCAGGCTCTTTTGCTTCTCCAAGGGTTTCCCGACAGTCTTCGCGGTGCCTTGTGGACTGATCAATGACAGGCTTTCTTCGTCAACACGCCCCATGATCCTGCCTAGCTTTTACAGGACACGACAAAGGTTATCGAAGACTATGGTGGTTCAGCAGCCAAGCGCCGGTCTCCCGATAGCAACAGGCTGACCTGCTTGCTTCTCGCGTCCTGGATCCTTCGCACATGCTGTGCCCGCACTCCGTGAAATTTCGGTGGGGCCGAAACGAGTTCGGAACGTAGGTTCTTCAGTCTTCACCAAATTTCTGGGCCAGTTTCCGGGATCACTGTACACTTCTGCACGATCGAGAGGGGATCGATTGGATCTGACACGATGCCGACACGGGAGGCCACAAAGAACGGCTGAGGTGCAGCAACAGGTGCATGACGAATTCTTGCTGCAAGCCTGCAATACAGGTACTCGTAATCTGCTGGGGGAGTGGGAGATTGCGGTTGCGGCGAGACCAAAAAGCCGAACCGAGAATACGGTTGGTGACGTCGTGTCTACATTATGATTACTTTACTCTCTACCTTACTTCTACTCTCCACCTTATTTTCATTCTCTTTAACTCAAGAAAGGCAGAGTTTGTGGTCCGTCTTGAATGCTTGCAGACAGCAAATCCATACGAGCTAGCTATGATCTGTTAGTTGCTGATTTTCATTTCTTATAGAACGTTGAAGGAGTCATATCAGGGTTCCAGGGCTTGATGCGGCGGGATGCCGAGTCAGCGGTTGATGAAGCTGGATAAAAAACTTGGTCGAACAAGGGCGATCTGTTGCAAAAGAGGACGGCTCCAATTGTGGATGATCTGCTCAACATGGAGAGTGGTAGGCTCATGCTTTCACATTTACCAGGGCTCCCAGTCATCCGATGGGAGAAATATAAGTGTACAACTAATGGTATTACAGTGATTTTGCCATAGCCAAGCGCTACTGTAATTGTATAAAAGGCATCGCTCATGAATTTGATCTTTATGCCCTGTCTCCTAAAAATAGAGAATTGAACACGAGCGAGGCACAATAACTATTTCCTTCATATGTGCTAGTTATGATAAATACAGTCGTACGTATCAGTTCAACGAACCCGCTTTCTCCTGATCTCTCTATTTTATAACTCTGCTTGAAAGGTCAGATGTACGCTGTATTCAGGCAATGGTCATGTCTCAACTATGATGAGCCTTTCTAAATTGATAGTAGCCTTTCAAGACAAATTAATCCTTCCAACTACAAACGGCTGACATCTTTTCTGTCGCTACAAATGCAGCTACCTTTACCACCCTCGCCGAGTTCGCCTTCCAATGGACTTTCAAGTATCTCGAGAAAAACCCGTAGAGATATCAGCCTTTTCGGCGAAGATTCGGCTTGTCTATGGCGTTTTCAACAGTTCGCAACCTTGCCCCATGCAAGTCAAAACTGAGAGCATCGTTTCGACATTACAATCTGACCATACCTACAAGTGCGGGCACAAGCTACGAAGCTTCGATGGAATCAGAACCAAGCGACTCGTCGTTGGTCCAAGGCAAGCGTCTGCAGGTCGCTAAATGACAGCTGGCTTGGTCATCGTAAACCATTCGGATCAAGACACTGCTAGCAGAAACCGAGTATCAGATGTTACGGTAACGTCAAGGCTAGTTGTATCAGCCCACAAGAACATTGAACTCCTCCAAAAACCGTCACAAAGAAAAATTATCGAGAACATTGGAAAGAACCAACATTGGCAAGAGGTAGAAGCCCGCATCACCATCGACGATGAATGGCTGAGTACCAATACCTTTCATGAGGTCGATTGGCCAATTCTCATTTAAATTCCGCTGGACTTAGGTGCTCATATTGATTTTAGGAGCAGTCGAGCAAAAAGCCGTTACTAGTTCAGATGTGACGCTGTTTAAATTACCAGCTGTGGACCATCTTGTGCGGCAATGCTAATTGTAATAATGCTGCAAGGCATCATACGCACTTTCCCAGGTGGCTTACCTCTTGGCCGTTTCGTGGAGCACCATAACTCCCCAAGATTGCAACGAACTGTCACTTTCTGAGTGCTGGCTTCATAGCAACTGAACTGGCATCCTATACGTGACGGGAATGCCTATAACAGGAGATGCTAAGGGCTACAAGGCAAGCCTCGAAGAAGTCGCTGGGGAATGTGTTGATACTCACTATCGAACATTAAAAGAGTACTATTGTTTGCAGGCAGGAAGACTTAAATCTGCCAAATAAGGGAAACATGCATGTGCTTGTCTCTCAGTACTCAACAGGGAGCCGCGCCCCTCTCAGAATGAAGGTTAACATGCCTAATTGAACTTACACAAATCGGCAATACACGGCCCATTTGGGCCCTTTCGATGCTATGGAGTTGATTGCATTTACGAGGTATATCTATATCAATGCCAGAAGTCCAACTACTTACCAGACAGTTTGGTGGTGAACGACGTCCAGGCGTTGAGGTGAACTGGAGAGTCGTAATCAAGACTAGTAGATTACTACGACACCACCAACAGGTTGACTCGACGAACCAGTTATCTACCCGAGTACTATATGAACCTACCGTAGTATTTGGTAGTCATGTCTTGACCTCGAAGACTACCTACTAAGCTGAGGGAGGATAAGGATATAGAGGATACGGAATCCTTACTTTAGGTACAGGACTCCCTACTAGTCTGCAAAAGCAGGATTGCGGCGAAGTGACCAGAAGCGCCGCCTTTGCCGACTCGTAACACGTCCTACTGCAGAAATCTAAAGACGAAACAGGTGACGCAAGAAGATGAACCAGACGCAGAATTGCTGCGCTAATCACTTCAGGATGCATGACAACCAGTTTGCTGATGAGAGGACTGCCTTCGATGCAGCAGTAGACTTTAAACGCCCATCTTTGCGATCCACCGTCGCACACAACTTAGACATGGAGTCGTGGATATTCTACATATTTCGGATGTTGCCCTTTATTACCAGAACTTGATCCGTTATGACGACGAGATGCCGGAAAAGCGCTCGCTCCGGGTCTCAAGGTATTGGTCGCATTTCCGACCATCTTTCCTATGGCTACAACGTTCATGCTCCAGAGCCAATGGCAAGCTCCATGTCTCCTCGGTCGTCCAAGGTGTTGTGCAATCCCACTGTCGCGGATGGTCAACGCAAGAGGCTACGCCAATTAGACATCTCAGTTCTCCCACTCACGGGTGTGCTAATTGAACACTGATTTGACTGCCTCCTAAGACCTAATATAAATCCATTTGAGCAACGACAAAATCCCTGCCTTCGGAGATTAAAGATCGACCTGGGCAATCTGTTGATTCTAACTTGCTGGCAAGTAGTAAACTTCGAGAACAAAGAGCGTTAAAGTTGTGGAGGATCTTCGTCAAGGCCAATGAACTAAGTCATAATCCGACTACTCCGAAACGGACTCTGTCTACAGATGCGCGACTGTAGCGCGGCAATGAGTCTGGTTTTAACATCTGTCTCATCTTTTCACTTAAGTCTTTACCTTCCCCACAGAAGTCCTCCTCTTCTCTGCACCTTGTAGGCTTTTTCTCTCGCGGTCATCCATAACCTCAACCATGTCGAAATAGACGGCTGTGCTAGTCATGGATGCTGGACATCTACTTCATGAGAAGCCAGTTCTGGAAGAGAGCGAGTACCATAAAACATTTCAAGACAGCAACTGGGCTAATTTATGGTTCCCTATTTTCCTAATGCCGAAGTGCCTTGGATCTAACCGCTGCCATAGGGCCTTCGAGACATTGCCGCCGTCTTTGTCGTGTGCAACCACATGACCCTTGCCTTCGCTCGTTACATTGTCAGACCTGCCGACAGCGATAATGGCCCTTCCTCATTGATGCAAAGACCTATCTTCCGAATTTTATCCCAAGGGCCTGCATGGGTCGCTTTGTTCTTCATCCTCTCCGGCTTCTTCAACGCCTTGAAACCGATCCAGCTGGCTCGATCGGGCAGTGTTGAGACAGCTTTATCCAGCCTTGCAATTAGCTCCTTTAGGTGGCCATTTCGGCTAATACTTCCCGCGACTGCTGCCAGTCAGCTGGTTCATCACTCAGTTTGGGGCTTATGAGACAGCGAAGATTTCAGATGCCTGTTGGCTTCACGTCACCAGTCCAAGTCCAAGCGTCAATTGGAGCAAGGCAGTTGAGGATCTAGTATCAGCTGTTCGTACAACTTGGTTGTACGAACCATCGAATCCTTACGATCAGCCACAATGGGCTCTCATATACCTTCTACAAGGGTCTCTATTTGTATTCGCCATCTTGTTATTGACCATCAACCTTACACCTCAATTTCGAGTGCTGGCAGTCGTGGTTTGTTACTTCTGGTCCATGATTTACGGCGAGCATTGAGCCATTCATGGTTATTGTTTCTTGGGCAAATCAGCTTTCCACTCTATCTTCTTCACGGATCTTTTATGCGCAGTACCCTGGCTTGGCTTCTCTTCGCCCAGCAAGACCTTAAGAGAGTAGAAGACGATGGAAAGCAGTACATGAGGTACCCTCAACCAGGATTGTTGACCTTTGCTATTGTTTTACCAATATTTTTTGCTACGCTATTGTCGACATCATACGCATGGGCGGTCAAAGTGGAGCCGTGGTTTGGATGGATCGCTAGGAAGGCGGAAGATGTCATGTTTGGAAAGGATTACAGGTCTCATATTCTTCCATCCAAACAGTGGTGACACCATGGGTACACGTGTTTGGCGTTTCTGCATCAAATTGGAGTTACAAATTCGGCTTTTGCATCAGCCATGGCGCCGATGGGACTGGTTTGAGATTCGCAGCATATTGATACCAGATGATGATACTCGAGGTGTATATCTTGTACATAGATACTCATGACATCTGTTTCTCTCTCGTCGGCGACTAGAGGGCATGGCTTTCGGGGGAGTTGTGCAATGGGTCGAGATCGAATTCAGCAAGAAAAGCTACGGAGACGATTAAGGAGAATAACACATTTACGAGTGGTCACCTTTGATAGAGAACGAAAAGCAATTACTTCCTTGAAAGATTGGCCCCTCTGAGGTGTGACTACGTGCTGACACCACTACTAACCACTACTAACCACGACTGCGCACTCGTACTACCATCGAGCATGCCAATTATTCGTATTCTTTACCGTTTAACTGTCACCTGACGAAAGAAATAGCTCTGGAAGGGCCAAGCGTACTACCCATAACTCGCGGCCAGGTACGCACGATACGTCGCAAATGCTAAAAACCCATGTCGACCTTATTCCCATAAACCTTTTCCGCCAACAACCTCAACTTCATTGGCATATTGCCCTCCCCATAATGCTCAATAATACCGCCTTTGCTGACACGACGCCCAATATCAGCCCATTGTGTCGTATCCTGCGCCTTGTCCTCACACGCGCTTCTCTTCTCCAGCGTCCACCATTTCGGCAACAACCCACGCCGGCTTTCCGCCAGATCTAGAAAGCGACGGAAATCCACCTTCGGGTCTTCTCCGGCGTAAATCCCCCGCTCATCGTTAGCGAAGTTACTGTCATCTTCGAGACGCATACGGTAGCAGTCGATGAGTTGCTGGTAGGCGTATGCTTCGGAGAAGGAGTGAAGGTAGGTGTCACTGACGAGGGTTTTGAAAAAGTCTCCCATGGCTTTGGGCATGGCGTTGAAGTTGGTTTGGCCGCCAGACGCGGCTTTGAGGGCGGTGCAATTTTTCTTATGGCTTTTCCAGTCGGCAAGTTGGCATTCCCGTGAGCAGTATTGCATGTTTTGGCACTTTGCGCAGCGCTTGAGAGGGATCGAGAGCTCTGATTGGGGCTTCTTGCAATTGGCACAGGCATTTTCGAGACCCTCGATTCCATCTCCAGCATTTGGTGAGTTGGATTGAGGCATGTTTCTGTACGCTTCTGAGCTTTTACCTTTCCGGAAGATGTTTAGCCAACCTTCGAGTAGACGAAACAGTCAGACAAGAAAAATCCTTGCCGTGATAAAGTAGCACACTATTTGCCCTAGATCTACTACAGAGGTGATGTATGCTTGCTTTTTGATTTACATGTAAAACTGAACATTGCCAAAGGTGTTACTTGAACGGGTCTTCATGATTGTGTTTGTGCCGCCCTCACTCATGAGGGTTGAATATCGAAAATTTCCACGTGTCGCTAACCGACGGGTAGGGCTTCACTAGCTTCTGTACCTTAAACGTCTTGGTCTGTGCACCTTTGCCCTGCCAACCGGTGATTCGGTTCAAAACAAAGCGAAAGTAAACCTTGCCATCGGAAGCCACCATATCGCAATAGATGCATGAACGCTGAAGGCTTAATACACTCTACATATCGCAGAGGCCTCCGTCTATCTTGCTAATAGTCATCGCGAACATGGATCCACCTCCGAAACCATCATCAACGTCGCTCTTCCAAGTCTACCTTCGTCTCCGCCCTCTACCATCGCCACTAGTTCAATTGACCCAGCAATCACTCTACCCTCTTCTACCACCTCCTGAGCGATATCTTACGGTAGAGACGTCATTTCCAGATTCTTCGGATGGAATGCCTACACATATCACGATACACCCACCAAGCGACTCACGAAAACGAGCGGTAGAGAAGTTTGCGTTTACCAAGGTTTTTGAGGAGGAAGCATCACAGTTGGATATTTTTCGCGGCACTGGGGTTGTGCCTCTCGTCGAAGGTGTGCTTGGCGAAGGGAGAGATGGTCTGGTTGCTACTTTGGGGGTGACGGGTTCGGGCAAGGTTCGGGGACACGGTTCGTTGATAACAAAGCAGGAGAGGGTCTGATTGATCGCAGAGCCATACCACCCTGGGGTCGAAATCACAACGCGGCCTTACGCAATTATCAGTTGATCTCCTATACCGATCTCTTGACACGCATGTACTCCATCCCACGAGCAGTCCGTCATTAGTCTCGTCCCTGAATGCAGCGGATGGTTCGGAAGGACAGATCCTCTCGGCCTCGAGTTTCCTCGATAGCATGTACGGAGATGCTCTGCAGTCGCGGAATAACTCGCGGGCCCCCACACCTATGATGGTAGGCAAAATTTCTACTTCGTCCGCAAAACCCTCTGCTACAACCGGGCTTTATAGCCAGTGGTCAATCCTAAGTCTTGATGTTGGGTCTTCGCCCCCGTCAGAAGATAGATCGTATGGGAAGTCTATGGTAGCAGTGCCTTCCCAGGGCATTGAGGAGGGAACGCGGCCCCAACCATCCCAATTGCCCTTCTGGAATACCCCCAGGGTAAAAAGAAAACAAGCTAAATTGCGCTTCGGCAATACTCTACAGGATCCACATTTCGTTCCAAGCGTACCTAGACGCAACCTCCCCCAGCGGCCCTCAGCGCTTCCAAATTTCCCTGACATCAGCAATCTGTCCGTACCGGTCAACTCGAACACCGAATATGCGATTCTTGTGTCCATGTACGAAGTGTACAATGACCGAATCTTCGATCTCCTCTCCCACTCTCGAAATCTGAAAGACCTTCGTCGACGGCCGCTTTTGTTTAAATCCACAGAGGCATCACCAGATCGAAAAGTGGTTGCTGGGCTTCGAAAGGTTGTCTGTGGGAATTATGAAGAGGCACTTATGGTGCTCGAAACCGGACTGGTTGAACGAAGAGTTGCTGGGACTGGAAGTAATAGTGTGAGTTCAAGAAGTCATGGATTCTTCTGCATCGAGGTAAAGAAGAGAGCAAGGGGAGGCATGGCAAGTATGTGGAGTGGAGCACAGCTTACAATTGTTGACTTGGCTGGTAAGCATCATAACGATGATTAATCCCACAACAACCAGGATACGCGCTCATTGAAGACACAATAGGTTCCGAGCGTGCGAGAAATGCCAAAACGGCCGGAGCTACTCTTGCTGAAGCCGGCAAAATCAACGAAAGCTTAATGTATCTAGGCCAATGCCTCCAAATGCAAAGCGACTACCACGACGGCGCCAAAGCGAGTACTCCATACAATCCTCTCTATCACGCTTGCTGACCCTTAACAGCCCTCCATCGTCCCCTTCCGCCAGTGCAAACTCACCGAGCTCCTCTTCTCCAACTCCTTCCCCTCCTCCTCTCACCACACAACGCATCCCTCTACCCACCACCGCAACGCTCAAAAAGCAATTATGATAGTCACTGCAGACCCCCTTGGCGACTTCAACGCTACATCCCAAATACTGCGCTACTCCGCCCTCGCTCGCGAGGTCACCGTTCCACGCATCCCTTCCGTCTCCAGCACCATCCTTTCATCCACCTCTACATCCTATAGACCCCAAACACAAACCACAAGCGGACGTACCTCGCCTATTAATCCAGGATGCACAGACGACGGTGCTGTTCTAGAAATGGCCTTTTCCGAAATCGCGCGCTTAGGTGAGGAAGTGGAGATATTGAATATTAGGTTGAGTGAAGAGGAGGGGAGGAGGAGGGAAGCGGAAGAGGGTTGGCAGAGGGCAGAAGAGAAGGCGGAAGAAATTGAGGGATTTGTACGGGAGGAGTGTTGGGGGGAGATGGAGGAGAAGTTGGTGGAGGAGAGGAGGAGGTGGATGGGAGCTTGGGGAGAAGAGGTATGTTTCTGAAGGAAGTAAGAGAGCCAATGGGTTGACACTGAACAGGCGGATCGTAACGATGAGCACCTCGACCGCAAACTGGAAATCTTGTCCAAAGGCATTCACATCCACGAAGACGCCCCGCCGTCTCCGAACCAATACGCCCTAGACTTGGAAACGGAAAACGAGGCTCTGCGCCGCAAGCTCGAGAGCTTGGAGCGGGAACTGCGATCGCAATCACCCACTAGGTCAGCAAAGAAGGCGCCGCTGAGCACAAGGGCCGGACAAGATGAGTTCGGGCCAATCTTGAGCAAGCTTGATGGACTGCAAGTTGATGAGAATGATGAGCGTGCGATAAACGCGAAGACGCCGAGTAAAGCAGAGGTCAAGACACCTGGCAGGAAAGCGAGGAAGTTGACGGCGAAGAAATGGGATTTGATGGACGAGAATGAAATGGATGGCTATGGGCAATACTATTGATTTGAGCGGAAAGGGCGTGTACAGGGATTTCAGGGTTTGCTCGCATTCGGATTCGTTGCGCATTTCCAATCTTAGGGTTGGCTTTTCTCGGATATCGTCCCACGTAACTCAGCGCCCAACCCCGCCGCGCGTGACGCTCGCATTAACCTCAAGCAGCTCCCTCTGTTCAAGATGAAAGACACGATCGGAACTTTGGGTCTCTTCTGTACTGCGTAGCTGCTTGGCGACACAAGTGTTGGCTCCCCGGCCTTCTGGGGCAGTTGGCACGTGGGGTGATTGGCGGCTTCGTTCGAGACGCAGGGGCTGGATGTCAGTTGAAGCATCAATTGGTTACCAGTTCCAGAACTTGGGGGTTGGTACCAGTTACTCTCCTTCAGGAGCCAAGGTAACGGGAATATCCAATAATAACGAGATCGGACATCGTCTCCGAGTTTGCATGACCTCGTCCAAATATTACGATTCCCCCCCTTTTTTCCAGTCAGATGCCCAATTCCATTTTGATGTGGAAAAGATGACTGAGATGAACTATATAGCGCCATACACAATCCCCAGTCCCGAACAGTAAAGCTAAGGCAAAGGGGGGCCACCCGCCCGAGCTCCCCGTAGAAGCGTAGATTTGTAGCTCCTAGACAAAACAACAAAGCACAACACTCTGGAATTGACATGAGTTGCTGAACACTTTCCGTTGTTTCCAACAACATTAATCATTAACCAACAACAGTGTTTTCAGCATGAATCCCACGTAGGCCCGCCACAAGCTCCCGTCACTTTTGGTGATCAACACAACGTCATCCTCAGAATAAAACCATTGAGGTTCAGCCGGTAGAGTAAGCTGCACCTCAAACCCCGAAGTAAGCAACCGCAACAACCCAAAGCACCAGTTCTCACAATACACATCGTTCACATTGCACCGCCCATCATGTTCTCCGCACGAGTCGTCGGTCGGTCGTCGAGCCTCATCGCCGCAGCGACCAGCACCCCTCGCATCACATCCACCCGCCTCACCTCTTCCAAATCCATAAATATCATCCGTCCCCTCACCAGCACAGCGAAACTCTACAAAGAAGACAAGCGTTCAATTTTCGACAAGAGCGCTGCCGCCACCGCGCTCGAAGGAGATGCTGACCATGAAGGAAGCTTCTCGCGTACTGACAACAAGGTATCAATCGAGTATCCGCAGGAGCATGAATTGCCGCCTAGCACTCCGGTGCAAGGGCGCGGTGGCCTACACTTCAAGAGAACTCTTGCATCGTTTACATTGGAGGGCAATGTGGCGGTTGTAACGGGTGGGGCGAGGGGATTAGGGCTTGTGATGAGCCAGGCTTGTGTGATTAGTGGCGCTGATGTTGCGATTGTTGATCTAAATAGCAAGTGAAAGCACTCTATCATTGGCGCTTGCTAACAGTATATAGAGGAGGAAGGAGAACGACAAGCCAAGGAGCTCATGAAACACTTTGTCGAAGAGAACCCGGGCGCTGAGAAGTACGATCTTCCCCCTGATCATCGAACCCGTCTAACCCCCCCAAGGATCCCTAAGGTTACTGCTCACTACGCTGATGTCTCGGATCCCGACTCCGTCAACGCTGCCATTGCCGAAATCATCTCCGACCACGGGAGAATCGATAATCTTGTCACATCCGCCGGCTTCACCGAAAACTTTGACGCCATCGCTTACCCTCCAGATCGTATGCGCAAGCTCTGGGGCGTCAACGTCGACGGAACCTATTTTTTCGCCATTGCCGTCGCGAAGCATCTGATGGAGCGCAAGGCGTCCGGCGCGGTGGTGTTCATCGGAAGCATGTCTGGCGCTGTGGTGAATGTGCCTCAGCCGCAAGCCCCATACAACGCAGCCAAGGCGGCGGTGAGGCATCTGGCGAGTAGTCTGGCCGTCGAGTGGGCGCACGCGGGAATTAGAGTGAACGTGATTAGTCCGGGGTATATGTTGACATCATTGTACGTTTCCCCCCCTCTCTTTAAACCAGCCCCCTTCTAACAATATCCAGAACCAAGAAGATCCTCGATGACAACCCTGACCTCTACAAACACTGGATCTCCCTGATCCCCCAGGGCAAAATGGGCCAGCCAGAGGACCTCATGGGCGCTGTCACTTTTCTGCTGAGTGAGGCGAGCGGGTACGTTACTGGGGCGGATTTGCGTGTTGATGGGGGGTACACCGTCACTTGAGCGTGTTTCGTGTGAGGATACCCCTGATTGCGCCTTGCTGTTGTTACTCGGTTTAGCGACGGGATAGATTGCAATGCTTTGGGAATGAGGGCTAAGGGCGTGGCGTGGGTGTTTTTGAGAAAGCATTATGATTGGGGATTGGTTGTAGCTAGGAACCATGCGATAGGGAGTGATGGGATCATTGGCATTATTATTGCAGTACGAATGTGACAGTGAGGAGGTGAGAGTGTGTGCTGTGCGTGAGATGATCACTGTCGTTGTTCGGGGAAGCGACAAGCCCGTGTACGTTGCTGATTGCACAGAACAAACGCCTCACCCTTTCGCTCATGCTTTGAAATCATAATCAACACACCCAACCAAAATAACAAATCTTACCGTCTTCTAGATTTTGGAATGCTTGATGATTCTTGCCCAGTAAATTTTTTACAAGGTCAGATGTGTGTAGAAACATTTTCTTGCTGAAATTACAGAAAGGGGGTGTTGGGCATTTGAAGACGGGAGGGGAGAGCGAAGGCGGGGGCAGGGACGAGTGCGGAGGTAGATCGGAAGAAGGGGAAAGGCCGATGGAGGTACCTACCTAGACACGACGGTACAGGTGATATAAAGCACCTCCCAACATGGCAGCACAATTTCCCAAAGTAGCCAGAAAGAAAAAGAAAAAGAAACATTCCCTCTTCACTCTGATAACCCATTCAATAATACGAAAAAAAGAGGGGAATGCGTCAGGAGGGAATCGAACCCCCGGCTCGTCGAATTCATGTTACTGGCAACTGCGGATAATGTTTAGCGGATGATGGTTGGATGCGACTTTCAAAGACGCTTACCGACGAATCTTGAAGAATGGGTTAGCCAGGACCGATCGCGGAGGAGAAGGGGGAAAGACTTTTCCACTAAACCACTGACGCCCGGAAGCGATGAAAGATAAGATCTTATTAACATATAATAACAATGTCGTTCACTTTGAGCAGTTTTCTGCCATTTCGAGACTGGCATGATGCTACTTTTGCTTTAAATGGTATAGTGTACTGCCCTCCTGGAACGCCACTTTGGGAAGTTGTGATACTCGGAATTAGTTTAGAGCGAGAAGAATTCTTGATCATTGTGTGGAGAACATTACAGTACTCCCTTACTACAATCACCGAGGTAAGGTACCTATCTACATACCTTGAACCAGCAAAAAGCCTCGCGCCCAGAGGGCACTGATTTTATCCCAGCGTCTGAAACAGATCACCACCGAGTAATTGTGTTCTTCAACTAGCTGGGCCGGTAAGCATCAGATACTGGATGGAGAGCTGCTGGGTAGATGACTCGTTACCACGACGGCTCCCCATTGTACTCGTACCTTGCAAGATCAGGGTTTGCCTTATTTAGATTGCATCTACGTTGTCGCTATGGGTTGATGCGATACTCCCTAAAGGAGGCGGATTTACGCTGTACTCATGTGGCCTACCCAGTGCTTCATATGTGGCCTATCCAGTGCTCCATATGTGGTATATCCAGTGCTTCATATGTGGCCTACCCAGTGCTTCATATGTGGTCTACCCAGTGCCTCTTATGCGACTTACTGAATAGGTCACATATCTACATATGAAGCATTTAATATACCACATATGAAGCACTGAACATACTACATATGAAGCATTGGATAGGTCACATATGGAGCATTGGATAGGTCACATATGAGGCACTGGGTAGATCACATATGAAGCACTGGGTAGGTCACATATGGAGCACTGCATATACTGCATATGGAGCACTGGATAGGTCATATATGGAGCACTGAATGTACTGAAGTGAAGTACTAGATATACTACATATGGAGCATTGAATATACTACATATAGAGCACTGGGTAGGCCACATATGAAGCACTGGGTAGGCCACATATGAAGCATTGAATATACTACATATGAAGCATCGGGAGGGCAGTGAGGTTGATTTTACAAATCTGGTTCTTATTTTGCACTTTTTGGAGATTCGCCACTAAATTTGGTGGGGCTCTTGGCAAATCCTAGAAAACGATACAGGTTTCGCATACAACGATATGTTAACCTTCATCTTAAGAGTACTGAAACGCTGATCTTCGTCTCGGGCACCCATAATCTTGAATCTCAACTGATAGCCCTCATATTCATACTGAGTGAAGAGATCTCGATGCTCGATTGTATTGGAAATCTCCCCTAAATTGTTTCCTATAATGATCGTCTAATAGTTATCTTTTCTATTAAAACATGAAAACCTCCTTCCCACTTTTTAAATCAGTTCCCTCATATCTTGTTGCCTGGGAAAATAGTGTCAGTAATTGAACCCGTGTCATAAATCTAGGGTTGCATCACGATTCTTTGGAAATTGCCATTGCACTGCAAGAGGTTGGGTTACTTACTTGGTTCTTTCACATGTAGTAATTCACAATCTCAGCCCTGATAGAAAGGAGCTATGGCTAGTAGCTGCTTTCATTACCGTTCCATGTAGGTGCCCTCAGATGAGCAGTGGTGAGTAAGGTATCTTAATGGACGGATGTGCTTACGAGAATGTTTCTCATATCTCCTTTGGGTCTAGCTCTGTTCAGAATCATATGGTGAACCCACGATATCAAACCTCACCATTGTAGTGTCGCACATTGCTCAAGAACGGACTCGAAGACCATCAAGCCTTCATACTGTGAGGGTTCACGTTAGAGTTTCCTCTACTATTGTGGATACGGGATTTGTTCTTGTGGTCCGTCACTACCATCAAAGGCACTTATTTGAAAATGGCAGAGGCTTTCGTCGCGCGCCCCACGATACCTCCTACACCAAAGTCCACTGCTCTACTCGCAGCAGTCTTCACCACTGCAGTCGTCGATGAAACCGAAGATGAAACTATGGAGATGGTCGAAAACACCTACCCCACCCTCATCCCAACTCCTTGTGCAGCGTCCCTAAACGCAGCTATGTCGGCTAGGATTGCTGAGTTGAATCACACACAGGCAGCAAGAAATCATGTTCTGCAACAAGCAGCAGAACTGAGAGAGAGTCTGAGGTTACAAGACGAGGCTCGGAAAAGAATGACGGAGGCTCTTGGGGTTTGAGAGAAGTCAACTATGCCTTTTCTATATCGCAGGATCACGGACCTCATGAAAGGGGCCATCTCGTTGTTGTAGTATGAGAAGCTAACAGATGGATAATATCAACTCCAAGAATATATGAATTTATGGCGCCAAAGATTCGCTCAATCCTGAGAGGTGTTTGTCAGTATTTCAAGACTTGTAACGAATGAAGAAATGATAATGAAATGTCAGCTTCAACGTCAAAATTGTCGCAAACCCCTTCCTTTCATCATGATGAGACGAAAAAGCCAGTACGCAAAATTAACATTCGTACTGAAATTTCTATTAGTTCATATGACTATGTTGCTCGTTTCTAAATATGAAAAGTTACACAAGCTGCCATATATCACAAGTGAACAATTAGACAGTCGTAGGTCCCCAGAATGGCAACACAACTTTCTCAAAATGATCATGTCGAAAATCTCACTCGAAACTCATCTATATCGCAATATTTGTTGCTATAATTCTCATCTCTTCATCAACAAGTGGCTCGTCTGTGAGTTGATGAGCATGTTCTTCAGCATCAGTGAATACGTGGACTCTCTTCTGTCTTCGTATGCAAGAATTTCTCTTTAATAATTTCGCAGTTTAGTGACAGAATTTGTTGTTGTCAGATTTCGCAAGATTCTACGAAATCGACGAGTCGAGAGTTCGAGCTATCTTCTGACGCATATTCGCTCTTTTGCTATCAAATTGTGAGATCTTGAAGGAATTGATACAGTTCGAGATTGTCGGATGAGTTTGAGAATGTGATTCGTCGGTAGGCGAGGTCGCGAACGTGGTTGTGTGGTTGTGAACCCGCTCGAAGACGCTGCTACCTTACTTATGCTTAAACAAATGAGGGATTTCTTGTTTCAGACTATCTTTTGTTATGAAGCTCTGCTGAGAAAAGAGTAATAGTGGAGTATGCGCTGTCTATAAGGTAGGTAGGTTATAGATCTAAGGACTCATGCTTTAGACGTTCTATGTACTTTGGTCTTCCCGAAAACGCACGCTTTACACCTCCACGCTCAAAAATAATTATATATCGTTCCAGTATCACTTCAAGCCGCGAGATGGGACTGTCAAGTAGCGTGAAAGCCGGATCACAAGCCAGAAGACGACGGTCCTGATTGTTGTCACGAATCTACCCTTACGTTTGTCATACGAGTCTCGAAGAATGGACGGTCTGTCGGCTGCTTCGGGCGTCATTGCTATAGCCTCTCTGGCTATACAGCTGGTAGATAGCGTGAACAGACTGTAAATTGCGGAAATCTTTGAGGCTCTCGAGAACCTTGAAGGATCAGGAGGTTGCTAATTCCCAATATATCCAGCCACGAGTTCGTTGGTTCGCTCAAAGAAGCTCCAAAGGAAATCGAGTCGATTAACGCCAGTTTGTCGGTAGTGTCTTCCATTCTCGACGATATCTGGCGCGAAAATCCCCAAACAAAGCAGGATGCAGTACTCACTGCCGCTCTTGTTGAATGCGAGCAGCATGTGGGTGCTCTTAATTCCATTGCGGAGGATCTCGTTCCTGGCTTCACCGCTGCAAGCCCACTGGGGCGAACTTGGACCGCAGTGAGAGCGGTCAAGAAGGGTGATAAAATCAGAAAATTCCAAGAGCGATTGGAGCAAGCAAAGATCACTTTAATTATGGCACGGCAGGAATCAGCGAGGTGAGTTTAATGTGATTGTAGGCGTCAAGAGGGCTGAAGGTAGAGATTCTACAACCACGACTACGACTGAATATAAAATTCCAGACGCCTTCAACTCGAACACCATGAGTCTCAGCAACAAGCTCTATCAGATGTAACCCACGCATTGGAGAACTTGCAAGCTCAGACATCCTACCAAAGTGAGATTATTAGCGCGTACTATACCAATCGTGAAGACTATCTGGAGGATGTATTTCGGGAAATACGTCGAGTATCGTCATCGTGGGCGAACCCAATCATGCGTTCGCAATTAGAAAGGAAGCTTCGAGAGGCAGTACGTAGCACGCTTGACAGCTTACCAGAGAAACAGGATCTCGCTGGGTCGGAGACCGAATCAGCGGGCGGTGAAAAATCCAGAATCCCAGTTGGGGCGCCATCGTGCTCAACCGGTTCACGGCCATGGAAGCGCGAATGCGTTGCTAGAGCGGGTTCGACACTCTCCACAATATTTGGGCAAATCCAATGTTCATCGCAAGCGTATCGTATCCTCCGTCCGGGATACGGAACCTCGCTTGACAACGCGAACAGCCATCAGCGTAGAGATTATATTGTTGAGTCCTCGTTCTGGCTCGTTCCATCAGCGTGGCTCGTCAAGTTCGGTATGGCCTACGCAATCCACGTACAAGTGGCACGATCAAGTCATGCCGGGTGGAATCATGTATTAAAGTCTTTCAATGTATGTTTGTTGTTGGAGCTTTCGCATAGTCCAACTGTCTTGCTGGAAAGCGCTGACAAGACTCAGCTTGCACCAGACGCTGCGTTGATCTTCGACTTTTGCCAAAGTGGAAACATTGACGGAGTAAGGACGCTGTTCTCGAAGGGGTTGGCCTCAGTCCGAGATGTCAATTCGGAAGGGGCTACGCCATTGCACGTTAGTCGAGTGTCTTTCATTCTACAACTATTCTACAACTCGTCTCCCTTCTTGATATTTTGCCTTTCACTATAGTGGGTTGTAATGATCGAGTTAGGTTGCCGCGGCAAATTACCATCCACAGCTGTGTGGCTTGCTCATACAGGAAGGAGCTGATCGCTCTGCAACAAAATGGATTGCTTGGCAACAGTAAGTTTTTCCCATCCGGTCCACCAGACAGTGTTCTGACGTTCTCCACCGAACACCATTTTCGAGCGCTGTCTACACGTCTGACCAGGATTACTCACTCCTCGGCGTTCAGAAAGAGCATAGACAGATCGAGACTTTTCGAGTATTCCTAAGCGCAGGTGAAGAGATTGATGATGAGAATTCAAGCATGGATCTGCAGCTTTCAAGCTTCTGTGATAGAGCGCTTATCGATCAAGGAGTTGTGAAAGGGTCAGACTTCTATTACCCGTCAGTATGGCTCCTGGAGCAGGTTCTCTCGACCGCTAAACAAAGTACCTTTTTATTTGGCTACGAATGGTGGTTATGGAGGCTTACCGATGCCATGACCAAAACTCCAAACCAAAAACCATTCATGGAGGTTCTCAAGCATTGCAGCACTGCCGTCATTCAGGCGGCGATGATCCATTGGGTCTGGTTGCTCGATTTTCCTGATAGAGCTCATGTACGAAGAACAGAGTTAATCGACTTTGAGCTGATGTATGAAAAGTTAGGCAATCTCCATTTCAAGGCCAAAGCTTTCAATTCAGATATTGAAGATAAGGAAACGTCACCTCTGGCAATGGCGATGCAAAAATCGCAATCTTTTAGCAGGTTCCGTACCATCCTCAAAAAGCTTGAGATCGACATCAAAACCTTCGTACATGAAGAAGCTGAATACCTTGAAGATGGATGGACAGAGGAGAGCTTACTAGCCTTGTTCATGGACGATTACCAGCCGATCCTCCATGGAGACCTTTCCTGCGTTTGGTGTGAACGAAAGCATCTCTGGGTAACGCTGGGGCATCCAGAGTGCTTGTGGGAACAAAGAATGGAACGCATAAAAGCCGGCAAAGATCCAGCGGGTCCGTTTTCGGAGGACGAGATTCGCGTCCAACAGGAGTGGGATGCGTACATATCTAGATTCGTCGACCAGGGCATTTGCGCACAGTGCCAGAAACGAGGACGATCGATTAAGATTCAGGAAGACAGTGTGGCGTCGGTGGTCAAGCTTGGGCTCACTACGCCACTCGATAACTTGGAGTGAGAACAGAGGCGCGTTTCCTGAAGAAAATAGGGTATTCTATAGTGTCAGATTCACGTCGCACATTGTCTCTCTGGGTGGTAGTGGGGTTTGTTCCTTCTATGAATCACCCATTGTAGAATAGTCAACTACCCTGACAGAGTATTGAAGTCGTTGTACGTCAAGCGTTACATCAGGTGACCGGAAATCACCTGACCGATCATTGAAATTTCCATTGACCTGCTTACCGGTTTACCTGTTTACCTGTACACACTGTATGCTTCGTACATGCTTCATAGCACATGCTAATTAGTTCAATAGAAAGCACTCTTCATGGCTCGATACCAAACTCCCTACCAAACGCCCTATCAAACTCCCTATCGAACTCCCTACCAAACTCCCTACCAAACTCCCTACTAAATTCCCTACCAAACTCCCTACTAAACTTCTTATCGAGCTGTCTATCGAACTCCCTACATGCTTCAAAATACGCGTCGGTCGGGCGCATAACACACGTCAAACAGTGCTTCAAACAATGCTTCCTACATGGCTTCCTACCTCATTAGCTTCTTCATTGCTTTCCCTATTTACACCCCCGTTTGCTTCCCCATCGTAAAGCTTCATCGAGTCCTTCGTCTTACCTGTTTCGCATAGAAGAAAGGACTACATCAACTATTGTTATGGAGAAGAGCTTGGAATAACGATGACGGGTCCCCTACATCCCATTGACTTCCCATTGGCTTCCCCATTGGCTTCCCCATTGGTTTCCGATAGACCACATATGGAGCACTGGATAGGTCACATATGAAGCACTGGATATACCACATATGAAGCACTGGATAGGTCACATATGGAGCACTAGGTAGGTCACATATGAAGCACTGAATATACCACATATGGAGCACTGGATATATTACATATGGAGCACTGAATATATCACGTATGGAGCACTGGGTAGGCCACATATGGAGCACTGGGTAGGTCACATATGAAGCACTGGATATACTACATATGGAGCACTGGGTACGCCACATATGGAGCACTGGATATACTACATATGAAGCACTGGGTACGTCACATATGGGGCACTGAGTAGATCACATGTGAAGCATGTATAAAGCACTGTATGAGACATCTATAAAGCTCTGTATGACATTCAGATCATGTACGAAGTGCAGTGTAATTGATTCTACTGATTTCTACGAATTCTGCACTATTTAAAGATTTACACTCAATTTTGATGAGACTCGGCAAATGTCTGTGCATAATTAATAAGACGCAGTGCAGAGCAATTTCCATCGGAGATGGCGATCCCCTCGTCTAATGGCAGGCACAAACGTTCTCAAGCTAATCTTCAAATACTTCCTGATAAGAAATTCGCCCCCCTAAAAACGATGTTCCAATCAATACTTCTTTTTTATTTACACGTTTAAGGTGTGGGAAAGTCTTAAGGCCTTGTGTCTTTTCAACACCCCATGTCACAACAACGATGGTCGTGGTTTGATAGACACCCTGCCACGGTGTCACTCATGAGCTTTGGGATTTGCTAGTTATTCACACCAGAGAAGAAGAAACGACGATAAGGGAGTCACTCTTGCCGACGACCCCTTTATCCACCCCCTCTACCACAGCATTCTACCATCCACGGTATCCCTTCTCCACGCCCCTAGTCCACCTTTTCGCCCTTCTAGAAGTCTCCCATAGCTGCAACTCTGCTCGCGCATACCAAAACATCCATCTTCCCCCCTTCCCCTCTCTAGCTACCCACAACTTTATCTCACCACCTTAAAACTCCATCGGCACTAACCGACCAGAACCCCATCCACCTCTCGAAAAGATTCTGCCTGATAACAACACCAGAACCTGCTCCCATTGATGTTCAAAGGCGGGGGAAACCCGCTAGGAGGGAGATTTGGAGACTGAGACGGGGGATAGTGGTGGGATCATGTTGTAAGTAGTTGATGAAGAGAAGGCAGTGGAGGGCTGGACTGTGATTCGGTACGTCGTTTCGATTGGATAGGATTTGGGGAGATGGTTTCGAATTCCCCGAGGGTTCGAAAACAAACGCAAACGTGTCTCAGTCGGGTCATTCCTCCATAGCGTGCCTGAGACATTCCTGAGCCTTGTTCCGTCACGGCTATGACGAGACAGCCGCTGAATCAACGACGATTAAGCGCTGAGTCTAGACCAAGCTACCTTTGAAGGATTGAACCGAGTGGTAGACCTTGGAGTATCTGACGGAATGAAAAGTAATATACCCGACCCCACCATCCAAGCTATGCAAACAAAAACGCGCATCATAGAGCATCTCCCGTTTCCAAAAAGCTGTATATACACCAAAATCCCACACTTCACCCCCCTCCCCTCACCAAACTCCACCGATTACTCTGCCTCCCCCTCCTATTCCCCGACCCCTTCCTCGACTGTGCCTGCCTCGGCTCCCTCTCCGCTGACAATTCCCTGAGTCCATCATCCGCCGGCAGCTCATAGACTTGGTGCGGATGGGCAGACATCTCAGCGGCGCCATGGCTCCCTTCCATTTCGGCCCCACCTTCGCTGCCTGGCATTTCCAGCTGCGGCCGACTGCCTTCCATCTCCACCCCGCCCTGGGATCCTTGCATTTCCAACTTGGGCCTCCCGGATTTATCGTCTTGGGCGAGATTGGGATCCGAACCTTCCATTTCGAGGCCGGGTTTCTTGGGTGCATAGAGTTCGCCTACTACTGGATTGCCGGAGCTGTCCATTTCAACTTTGTCGGAGCTAGTGTCATCATGTAATTTTCTTGATTTTCGACGACGAAGATACCAGAATGTCAAGGCTCCGATAATAAGAGCGCAGAGGGCGAGAGCGGCGATGATGATGCCTGCGGTGGCTCCTGCGCTGAGTTTGCGGGTGGGGGGAGGGGTTTGCGGGACTTTGGTTATGTTGCCTGGGCCGGTAGAGTTCGTACTGTTGATGGAGGGAATGGCGATTATTTGCTGAGGGATGTTGTTTTGGAATAGGGCTTGGGAGACGTTAAAGTTAAGGCGTTCGTAGTCGACTGTTATGTACGCTTCTTGGAGAAAAGTGCGGCCAAGGGTATACTGGCTGTCGTTTGCGGCGCGCCGTAACGGGAAGTATTGCGTCGTCTGATTAATGCCGGGGTAGTATTGCGTGAGTTGTAAATCAAAGCTGGCGTAGGGTAGGGTGATGTTGACGGTTTGCCCGCCCTGGACATCGTTACCAAGGAGAAAACTGACGGATGCATTCTGCGATTTGAGGGCGTTGTGTTGAGAGTCGGAGACAAGGTAAAGGTCTGTAGCGTTGTCGTAGGTGATACTAAAGGCTTGCTCAAAGGCAAGGCAGGCCTCAAGGGGCAGCCAGATGTGGGGGACCGTGGAGTCGATGAAGGTGAGGATGCCGTTGCCGGGAAGGAGATTTTTGGTACTTTTTTGGTCGGTGAATTGGATGGACTGGAGACCAACGACAAGGTCGCGGGAGATGTCAGAGGCGAAATTGAATGATACGTTATTAGGGGCGAAGCGCGACTCGTCATAGCCACCTAGGGTAAGGGTTGCAACGACTTCTTTGAGACCTACGAGTGTTCAGCTAGAAGAATGGAATAGATGCATGCTTCTTACGGTACTTCGCCCCTGCAGAGTATCCATACGTGAGACTCGGGATCTGATTTGAATTTCTCAGGTTGGTAAGAAGACTAGGTTTTGGATTGTCGAATTCCGTAAAGTTGATTGGTCTGGGGGTTAGACCCAGGTTCCCAAGAAAGAAGTCCTTTGTAGCAACGCCTGCAACGACTGAGTGATTTACAGTCACGCCATTCCCTTGCAGTCCTAGTCCCAGAGTATCAAAGCCATAATCGCCATTGTCATAGTTCCCAGTATAAGGGAGGTTCATCTCTACGCCTAGAGCGAACATTCCCTGATCTTGCCAAGTTGTAGACGTATTCGGATTGAAGAGTGAGCCTCGAGCGAGACGACAGCCGGAGGGATCTTGATCGATACAGCCGGACGTTAAGACTACCCATGTCTCTGGTACAGTCGTTGATGCCAGTACTCGGAGGTTCTGCGCTGGAGTTCCAACGCGTATGAAGAAAGAAGACCACGGACCATCATCGCCATCCCTATCGGTCAGAACGTCAGTCGTTGCCTCGAGCAATTTTGATCACAAATGAGGGGAAAATACCAGGCTTGACTCGGATCAACGACGATGGGTTTAGCCATTACTAAATATTTCGGAAACGACAGACTTCTCGACCCTGCAGACAGAATTTGTGCAAACCTCGTCGAGCAACAACAATGACAGGAGACAGGACATTATGCTTGTGCGACCTTTAGAGATTACATTTGTTTGGTGGTTGCGGCTGAGCATCCTTCGCGCCAACCATTAACTCTCGACTGCAAAACCCTATTCGGCGGATACCGATCTAAGTCCGTGGATCTAAAGCGTGATAGCAAATCATGTTGAACGCCTTGCTGAGTAATGTGAAAAGTCACCTGGGGTTGGCGGTAATCGAAACCACTGAAACATGTTTGAACTTGGCAGTCTGCATAGCCATTGTTGCTTGCAGATGTACATAGCCTGGTGTTTGGCTTTTTTGGATGGTGGTTGCCAATGGGTGACAGTCGTCAGGCAAATAAACCATGGAGTATCTTTCTGACACTGGCGCAACAAGATGGAGATCCATCCTTTCAGGGGCGGTAAGTGCGGTGGATAATTCGGTTTTGATGTTGTGGTGGCAGTCAAGACACAGCAACGGGGCCGAGGGTCCCTTTTCATCGCAGATCACTTTAACACTGCAACACTCATGGCCGATCTCTGCGTTGATATGTTTACTCTTCTAGAAGTCATCTGCTTTTGGGACGGTCCACTTTACTTGCGTGTAGCGGCGTCTATTCCCACGGTAGAATCGCATCCTTCTCGGGAGCTTTTATACCTGTCTAGAGGCTTCCTGTAACGATGCTTGAGGTTGGGAACTTCGGGTGGCTATGCCTGGTTGTCCAAGTATTTGTGGAACTTTGAGCTATGGAATATTTGAAGCGCCAATGGAGATCCGCTAAGCAGAAGATAGCTTTCTATGTGCCAGATTTATCCCTCCCTCGGGGAACTCGTCATAGCTACATGCATGCTAGGCAATCGCTATAAAAGTCCAGACGCCAACTGATGCAGCCATGAAATCGTGATTCATCCGTTCCTCAATCGCAAAATAAAGCGCCAACTCGAGCCTACGCCTTCGCCGCATGCTTCTTCGTCCACTCCTTCGCCTGCTTCACAAAAGCTTTGTGATCCTGCTTGTACTGGTTCCCAATCCCTGCCTCGACGGCATCATCTGGCTGAGGTTCCACGAGTAGTTGATGTGCGAACTTCAATACAGCTTCAATCTTAGAGGAGGGTTTCCACTCATCGGCACGGAGCATACCCAGGCACATGCTACCTTTGTCATCGTTGGTGACGTTGGGATGGTAGATTTTCGTCTGAAAGTTGAGGGTAGGTGGCTTGAATGGGTAATCCGTGGGAAGAGTAAGGTGGAGTGTGAAAAGGCCGCCCTGTAGTATAGAAGGTCACTAAGTTTGGGCTAGTCCTAGGAGTGACGATTGACGTGGAAGAGGAACAACAGGAAACATAGAGATACTAACAGCATACGGAGATTCTTTGGGGCCTGCGATAAGGATTTGCCATTTGTAGATGTCGGATTCTGATATGATAGAGATTTGCATTCCCTCAATTGGATTCTTCTGAAGCTCGGCAAACTCCTAGGGCAAGCTTAGTACATATATCACTATGGCCAGATCTTGAAGTTTACCTTTGTGATGCGCTTTTGCCCTGACATATTTTCTTGGCGATGCGAGGATTCCAACTGTAGGTTGATTCCAAGGATTCGGTTCAATTCTCAGAAGGATGTTCAGTAGTGAAATCTTGCAGCCTTATATACCTTAGCCAGGGCTCACAGTGGACATGCTTCTGTCATTCACTTCCGTGAAACAAGTCAACGGCTGTTGAGGACTCCATGGGCAGCCTAGCCGAGATCAGATGACTCACCCTGCATGTAGGAAATGTCTCCCACTGGCGAATTCTATGGATGTATTCCGTACAACATTTCGATTCTTTGAGGCATAATTACTCTTTATCTGGTTGCGAAAGATGATAGTTGGAAATCTAGAGAAATGGGCTTGGATATCTGGCAGCATCGTCGTTGCTCGTTCCCTTTTACCAAGCAAGTTCAGGAAGACACGTCAGATTCTCTTCACTACCTACTCGTTTCTTCCACTGTCAAATATCTATGGACTGATTCTTTGATGTCATTATATTGTGCTCATTTTAGGTTCCTTCCTGAAGCCACAACTGTACGTACAAATATGATTCTGCTTTTGCGTGCTGACAGTGACATTCTAGACCACCAGGATAGAATGTTAAAACATCTTCCTATTTCCGCATCTCTTCTCTGTCTACAAGCACTCTATTTCCGCCAGTCATGGTACAGAATGGTCATCTATGGAATTCTGTTCTGGGTCACGAAAAGCTTCTGGGACGATCGAGCTGCTGTAATGAAATGCGTTGATAAACAGAGCACTGGCAAGTTCTACCAACTTCAGGTCTTTTAACGCCACGGAAATGGCATATAAGGGGAGTTTCCAAAAGTGTTCTGTATATTAAACGTTATCTCCCCTACTTGCCGTCATCGGTTCTTACGCTCTCCACTACCAAGGCAAAAAGTCACCATGCCAGAACAAACCCAGCCTGTCAATCAATCGGAAACTTCACCATGTACATTGGGAGATGATGGAATAACAATGTTCACCTTTGATTTGCTCCCTGGAAATACCCGAAGAAAGATATACGACTATTGTATTCCCCAGAGATTCGAGTTTGTGGGACCCAGAAATACACGTAATGGTAGATGGTCCGACCATCCCTTATTAGTCGCGAAACAAATACTCATTCGAAGATGTGACTTTGCAAAGTGGATACTTCAGCAAGACTGGAACGATCCCTCGAACGCAGTTCTCAATTACATAAGAGAAGATCTGAGGGCAAAGTTTATCAGACTAAAGGAAAAATACGAAATGCCTAATTTCAAGATAGCAGCTCCGGGTCAGAGCGAATCTCCCTGCATAATTATGAATACGGTAATGCAGTTGAGCTCGATTCTGACTATTCCCAAGAACATGGTTGAGGAAGCCAAGATGACATTTGTGAATGTTGCTTCTCGAGAGCTCAAAGAATACAGATATTATATATCTTACTTCGCGGCCTCTTTTATAATCGAGAACAATAAAGAAGAACTCGAAGCACTCGGGAATTGAAGTGATACTGCCGTCGGTGAGATCTCTCATTTGTGTCGTAAATTTATTTCGATTGTATCTACAGATAAGACACTCACAATACTCAAGACAACGGACCATGGTGTCATAAAATCGATCATATTATCGTTGAAAGTAATGTACGCAATAGTAGAAGACAAGACTGTGTGCATGCGGGCAGATGTCTTTGTGACAGCAATTCCTGTCGATTGGACCTAATGATATCGAGAGGGGATCGAAAGCTATACTTAGCACAAGGGATCTTGAGAGACAGCGGAGGCAGACTGTTTCGAGGGAATAAGATGAATGATCAGGGAAGAAAAGATGCAGAAGATGCAGAAGAAGAAGAAGAAGAGAGGGAAGAAGTGTTTAATGGTGGAAGCAAAAGCAAGGCGAGATAGTAGATCAAAGGGGAGGGGACAGCGGCAACGGGAGTGATACACAAGTTGTCGATTTGAATTTATTGCAAGCAGCGGTGCTCGCAGGGGACAAAACTACACCGACGGCTGTGAAGTCGCCAGAGAGTTCTTTCGGCAGATCGGTCCGAATAAATTTAGGCTCATTCGTGAGTTTTACTGCTATTTATACTGGAAGAAGAGGTCCGAGAATGTCGATGAGTTCTTCGGGATGCTACAGGATTTCGCTGCATGTCCACCAGCTCGGGAGATCAAGAACATCCACCTGCAAGTTGAGCCTGCGCAAGGAATCAAGCGATCTATAAGAGGTACTAGGGGTAATCCCGTATGCTTTTCCCTCTTAGGATTTCCTGGCGTCTATATCACCATTCTCGTCCTGGGTGCGCCTGCGACCCCCGAATTGTCTACCTCTGAGGTCAATGGATGGATTCAACAGCGTTATGACCCAGGTCAATCACACGAATTTTTGGAGCTGCCACCGGAGGTAAGGCTTATAGTAGATCAGAACTTAGTTCTTCATCGCTATGTTATTACAACATCGGGGCCTAGGCCACACATTATCTCAACTATTGCGCCGATGCATTGCCTCAATAAATTTACCAGAGCAGAGTACCTCGGAGAGCTATCGAAAACTTGTTGTTTAGATTTTGTACTTTCATCATCTGCATACATTTGTATGCGTTTTCCCCACCATAACCAAGCGCCTTGGGCCGCGCCATTCCTCCGTCAAATGGGCTCAAATGCTTCGTCGATTAAGCACTTTAAGATTACTCTCAAAATCTTCACGTTAGGTAACCGAACCTACGCCCCATCAATCCTACCGATCGTTGATGCTCTCAATCATCACGGTAGACTTGAAATTCTTGCAGTAAACGAAGCTTCGCCAAATTCGGTAATCGATTATCGAGATGAAGCGTTTGTAAGCGTCACCTTCAGAGCCGATACCGGTACCACGACCGAACTTATAATCGAGGTACTACATCCAAGAAGAGCTTTTAGAGTCTTGTCCGCTAGCCAAGTTCTAACCATCCTTGGGGCTAGCATGAAGGGCGTCCCCACAATGGTTGACAGACATGGGCGAGTTCACGAGTTGTAGGACGAAAGATTTGTTCCTGAGATAAGATCCTATTCTCTTTGCATTACAACCATGACTCCCATAAGCCCCAGCAAAACCGTCTTCAACCACGGATGTTCTGACAATAGGATGGTTACATAGCCCACAAATGGAATGTATCCGATCACACTGCCAATGATGTCTTTTGATCTCTCCAAGTAATCCTGTCCTCTCGCGTACAGTTCTGTATCATCTGCCAGATTGTTGTCCCCTTTGGTGAGAAGCCGCAATGGGTTTTCGCTGTACACCACAATAAATTAGCACTCAGCGTTGATGCTAAAATGCGACCATAAGCAGTAAGATGCTCTCCACACTCACCCTCCCCCAAATCTCCGCACAACCCTATGCACAATTGGAATATCCTTCCCTCTGACATTATACACCACCACCTCTCCGATTTGCGTGTCCTGGCCCCTGTTCCATAAGAACAATAGATCTCCCCTCTGAAAAGCAGGCTCCATGCTCCCTGATAAGACAACGACTATTGGTGAAGGTGAGTCTGTGACGACGGAAAGGCCTTTCCATAGCATGAAAGCTGTTGAGAGGACAAGGGCAAAGTTGAGGAGTTGGGTTAGGAGCTGGCGGGGGTGGAGGCCATTGAGGGCGGAAAGCATAACTGCGAGTAGAGTTTGAGGTCTTTGGGTATCAACTAAGTGTGAAGCTCGCCCTTCAAAGCCTCGCGGTCAACCGTGCGCAGAAAGGTGATTTGATGGTCTGCGAAGTTGTAAGGCGACGTCGCGAGATGGGTGTAGGGCTGATATGCGAAACTTGGCAAATTTGGATCGAGTTGACAACTAAATCCTGCGAGCTGAGATACGTAAATATTGATTCTTATTACACGGCAAAACTGCCAGTTGCTTAGTATGAAGTCTTTAACATGATGAACCATATGAAGCTCAATCTAAACTCCAGTTGGGAGGTGGCTTCCAAGAGGCAGGAGGTCTAATCCAGCTAAGAGGTATCCTACTCGCAATCGTTGGCCGTAAAAAGCCCATACAGGCTTTTTTTTCTTACGCATTCTCTCGTCTCCCTAGGTATGTGACCATCCTTCATCCTAGAGTACCAACTTAGCTTTATTGATTCATTCTTGTCTTCTGTTGATTGTCCTCCATGGTCGAACGCACCCCCTTCTACCAACCTTGATCAGGCCTCCTCACAATCATCCTAGCTTCTTCCAAGTATGTCACTCGCCATGGCGTTTTACTTCACAGGAAGCACTTTTAGCAATCCGAAATCTCATTGCCATTTACACGTCTACTGTTTTCGGGCTTAATCTTTACCTCGAGATTGGCCCGAAAAGGATTGGAAAGTTCTCCGCTTTTGAGATCACTAGAATCAGCTTTGCAATCCAGATGCTTTACTACTGGATGTGCTCCGTAAGTCCCAATCCCACAGCTCTTTATTCCCAGTTGATTCCGACTTTCAAAGTACTGGACATTGCAACACGTTGTGAAGCCGAATAGGCCACCAGGCAATGGGTTTGCTGGTATCATGAAAGGCAATTCTGACTGTGAGTGACATTAAGTCGAAAAGCCGCTTAATGTTTTCGCTATTCTACACTGCTGCTGCCACAATACCTCCGGTACTTACTATCGTCTTCCTGGTTGGTTCTGTTCGCTCAAACCCTAGATCTGAGCAATCAAGTCAGACGTTTTTCCGGTTAGCGCTGGCAGACACCGCTAACAAGGTCGATGGAAGACTGGCATACGTGGTGGCTCCGGTCCCCCAGATGCAAGCGTCCAAGCCTTTCCAAATAAGCCGCTCAAGATGTTCGTACTTGTCAGCATCAATGCGGCGAACACTTTCATCGCACTTCTAGAAATAGTGATGCTGAGCAGTATGCGAAAGTAAAAGGCACGCAGCATTACATGGTCTTCGAATTTTGATCAAAGACTAGCTTATAATTGGGGCAGCCTCCGAATAAACACGTGGTCGGCATCCTTTCCATCTGCCTTCTGTACTATGCCTGGACGGCTTTCGGAGGCCTGGTTACCAAACAATATGTTTATAAGTATCTTAACATCAACTACAGAGGTCCGAGCCTTGGCGACGGTTTACATTTGCATGATATGCTTGACATTAACAACGTTCTCCATCCAACGGGATCTGCACAGGCTGCGTAAGGCTTTTGTTCGGAAGGCTTATGGTGATCATTGGGAACGATGAGCCTGGTGTAGGGTGGATCAGACGTAGGGGTTATCTCGCTCGGCTCTCACAGAGTCTGTAGAGGTAGGCTCGATAATGCTTAGAGCCATGAAAGTGTATTACTCTCTAGGATTTGGTCTGGGTTATACCTCTGGTAGGTACCGTCGTCAAGGGGTTAAAACCTTACTTGGCTTAGTATGAGTCAATGGCATTTGGTTTGCTAGTCATTATTTTTTTCTATTCTTCGTCCGTATTTGCTCGCTTCAAAGGTACCTACCTGTATGCACTAACCATGGTCACAGACTTGCTAATCAATTCTCACTGAGTGGGACGCTCAGCTAAGGGTTCTCTCTGGGATTGAAGTATTGCTTGTTTTTCTCGTACGTAAACATATCCCACTTCCTGTCAAGTATTTGTTCTCACGATCACTCCGCAACTCATATCTCTAAAGCAAATCCGCTTTTCCTTTGCAATGATGCGGAATTCCTCACACATTTGACCTCCAATGATTAGGCTAGCCAATTCAACTTGCTGACGACTCATTCCTAATTCCTCTTGGGAGCTCTCTACTAACAGGAGTACTAATTGAGAAATTGCTACTCGTCAGGTAGACATCCGTCCAATACCCCAGCGTTATGAAAATGACCCAAATCTTCTTTAACCATCTACTTACAAGAGTGCATTACATCTGGAAATAACGCTAGTTCAATTCACACTGGCTTTGTCTACCAGAATCCTTGTGGAGTTGGATGGAAGTGACATCTGCGATGATACAGAAACCACTCTCACTCTCAAACTTCCTTCACTAATTTCTCGAGTATCGCTTCGGGACTCGAATCTCGATCAACTAAGCGATTTGCCCTCGAGGACAGCGATTCACTGACTTTTCAATTAGCTTAGGTCAGAAAACCAAGGAATCTTCAAGTGAGCTTCACCCTAGTGAGTGTTCCAATGACTGAATGCTTGAGTAGAAAATAGAAACAATAACAGCTATCTGTAGTCGGGTTTGGACGTTTTTCACCCTCGGCTGGGTCTGCCGAGCTTTCACCACCTCTGCTTCTAGATTTCCTCGGAGAATTGTGTGCTGTCGATGTTCGAATTGCTCAACTGATCCCCAATTAATATTACCTGACTTCTTTAACTTGAAATCAATTGCTTACCCATGAGCTTCCCTTGCAACTAAGTTGGGCTTTGGCTGGAACCCTTCTCATTCTCGAAATCGTCTTGCAACGATGACCTTATAAAGTCCTCTGAAATAATTGCGTCAGCATTCCAGCACGTCAAATTCTAGTGAAACGGCCGCCGGTTCTACTCGAAGCAACCTGCTCACTCCTTCAGCCATGTCAGCTGGGCCCAGTAGTACAATGGAAGCTAAATCAACCAAGAGAAGCATCTGTGCTGCTGCCAGAACGTCTTTGGACGATGTCAATACTCGCCACGCACAGATCGGAGCACAATCCGGAGAGTATTGGTTGGTATCTAAAGATGGCGAACAGGATTGGCCGGTTGTGATTTGCGATGAGGACATCGTGCAGAGTTATTTCAAAGGCTCACGGCCGGAAAATGCACGCAAAGTCGATGGAACCTGGCCTGGACTCTCCCAGCCTGGTGGTGACCTTATGGGACAGGTTTGCTTTCCAGTATTGTATCTTGGCACATTGAAACTGTAGGTTCTCCTATCGAGAAACATTTCTCCCCACAAATCCTGGGCTGCTTCACCTGGGTTCTTTATGGATACTGAGTACGGTTCTGGCTGATTTCTTGTTTTGTTAAGCCGTTGGGCCTCCTGGAATCGTCTTAAACCTTTAGATTTCCAATTAGCTGTTGCTATAAGAGATACGACGCCGGACGAAAAGCTCAAAGAAGCTTACCACGATGCCATCGGAATGTATGAATGGAACCGACTCAACTATTGGAAGGACAAATTGTGCGCTCTGAAATTAGCAAATGCTACAGCTTCGGTACGGGACAAAGATGGCAAGCGGAAGCGAGAAGCTACTTCGAATACGAAGTCAGGTTGCGAATTTCAATGGCCTCCCGGATTTGGACCTAGGTACCGTCATGGCAATGTCGATGATGATGAGGCGGAGCTCTTATTGCCCTCGGGAGAATTCAACAGGAAAATCAAGAAAGAAGTCTTCGACACGACGATTTTAGCAGACAGCAACGCGCTCTACGAGGACTCCGATGCGGGCAATCTCTTCAGCGCCCCAAAGGGTAGCCGGTCACTTCTAGGTCGCTCCGCAACTCTTCTTGGGAGACGTGCGACGACTCCAACTTTGAGGAGCCACAAGTCTAGTTCAACGACGCCCGGAAAACTCAGAGCTGGAAATACCTCTGTCGAGTAAGTAATTCTTTCCTTCAATATTGTTCCTGTCTTGGGACAGTCTCGGATGCTGATATGGGCTTTTAGTACGAATAAGGTTACACTTTATGTTGGTAATCCACATGTAGAATTCACAGTCCAGCAGGCCGGCCTAGATGCCAGCCCAGTACTTGCCCGCTTAAAAGGTTTTCACGACAGCATTGGGTACTATGTCATGTCTCCAGTGCTTTCTTCGCTCTCGGCAAGAGATTTCAAGCCCATCGCCCAGTACGTCGATCACAAAGAGTATTACCCAAATCTGCTTGACGAAAACACAAACCATGCGCGTCTCGAGGACGTATATGAATATGGACAACGTACGCAGGAAGTCTTGCGATGCGGGATTATCTATTCAGTGGCCCATCAGGTCGAGCTACCAGGGCTCCAAAGTCTGGCTTTTCGGAAATTGAAGTGTTTGCAGCCATACCCACCCATGGAGTTTCTGTCGGTCATCGGGCTGATCTTCCGCGATGGAATTACGGAGGTCGAAGGTCTACGTCGTTTTGTGGTCCAACATCTTGCCGAGCACTTCGATGAACTCATGACGAAAGAAACGCAGAGAATGCTTGAGTTCATAAAGGAACATGCTGGACTCGCTAGGGATATGTTCCGGGAGTTGGGCGAGTTGCCCAGTCCAACACTTGACATCGCGCTAAAAGCAGACAAAGAGGTTGAGGAGGAAGGCAAATTTGGCGAGCAAGCAGATGAGGATGGTGCATCTTTCCACGTCTACGAAGAGGCTTGACAGAGTTCTTGCCTAAGCTTCTTCATTCTAGAAATGGGCATCATCTTAGCCTATTAGGCGCTGTTGATTTTTACTCCTTTGGACACCTATCATTAGAGATGAGGATCGAATTGACGGATGTGCAACTTTTTCAGATAGCTTGGATATTCTTAGATAGCATTGGTATAAATAATGGAATCAGATGTTATCCTCTCTCAGAAGACTTCTCCAGGTAATCTGACAACAAGATGTGTGGGTACAATGCCATGCCACAAACCGGCATCAATATATGTACTTCATCATTGAGATGAACTTTGCTACAGCCAAGACCAGAAAGCAAGCTCTTCGATGTATCTACATATAATGCATTACCCACTACCGATTTCATCGGTAAGCACACCAAAAAAAATCTTCAATGTTTACCTAGGACTCGAAAATAACGCTAGTCTCAGTTCTGGTTAGGGTTCTTTCCTCTTGTTTATCAACATCAGGCCGCAAGGCAACGACGCAACCCACGGAATCGACAGCTCTCAATACACCTATATACAGGATCATCAACAACTTTTTGCCCTTCCGTTTCTAGCTGCCAAGCTGAGCAGGGCGTCACTCTAACCTGAGCCGAGTGTGAGCGTTCCTGAGCAGGGCTGAGCATCGACTGAGTCGGCCTGAGTGTATCCTGAGCGCACCCTGAGCGATGTGAGCAGTGCAGAAACACAGCAACTGAGCAAACTGAAGTCTGAAACGACTTTCTTCGATCATGACTTGAGCTGCCCTCGTTGTTTTTCAATCTCTCAAATGCTGAAGAAAAGAGAGTTGATCTTTGATCAGAATTTATGTCAGATTCAAAAGATGATACAATTCTATTAAATCTTTACATTGAATCAGATGCAAAAAGTACACAAAAGAATGAAAAAGATGAAGATTGCAATTTATGAGTTTAATTCATACTTCTACTGCATGAAGAATGAGATTCTATTGATGAAGAACAATGAATGATAGCATTCAAGAGCAATTGCTGAGATATTAATCATCATGCTCACAACTTTACGAAGAAGAGAATTGATCATTTCGCTTGTTGTACTGACTCTGCAATGAATTCGATCATACATCTAGAAGCTGCTCGAAAGAAGCTGTTGAGATGAACTGTATTGACTTCAAGTGTGTTATCTGTGATGAGTCTGATCATCGTGTTCACGACTGTACGAAGGAGAGAATCGAACGCTTCGCTTGTCGTAGCTGCAAAAGCTTCTGTAGTGATCAAGAGATGATCACGAATTGAATGAGGGACGAATGTCGTGAGGCTGCTTGCGCATCTTTCGAGCAGTTTAGTAGGGGGCAGAGGCCGGGGTCTGGGCCAATGATAGGAGAGTCGAAGGCGTTTCTCGAATGTACATATAGATTTCTTTTCGGCAGGTAGATAGAGATCATTCATACACACGTTTTACAGTACCTTTCTACTAGTACGATCATTGCATGTGTCCGTTGTTTGCTTCCTCTGTTGCTTCTACGGCTTCCTATACCGCACCTGTACCCTATCCCTCGACAACATGACATATCAAAGAGCACTCTTACGGATCGAATCAATGGTCGAAAGGCTGCTTCTGTACGCAATCAGCAGTTTCAAAGACTTAGCCCCGATCATTTTGGTTGGCTGCTGTAGCCTCATTTCAACGGGCTTGAGCAAGCGTTATGCGCTCTTCCTGTGAAAGTTCGATATCCTCAGAAGGTATGAAGGACATAGGGGGGGTGGGGGGGGGGTGGCTGCCATCGTTTTGCTGATATGTTGAAGAATTATACGTTGGTAGCAATAAAATATGAAATGTGGATTATCAGCCCTATAGGGCTGGACGACTGCTAGGTTTGTCTTCAAGACTGTCAATGACCAGATAGATCGTCAATCAGAGGACAGGACATGAAACGACTCCTTGTGCATGTCATGAGCAAATGCAAAACCATCGGAGTCGATTGTCACAGCCACTGTCGTAGTATGAAGCCAGCGGAGGTTCGCCGAGAGTCGCCAGATTGACCTTGCTGCCTTAGCCGCACTGCCGGTCAAGTCAAAACTATGCCCCGCGACCATCGTTCTATCTTCAACTTTCATTATTCTTCAAATTCGCGTCTGGCATGATGCGACACCATCGCATATTCCAAAGACTGAGGCATGCTCCTGAGTCTCTCATCATTCCAAAGGTACAGTCTTCCCCGCTACCTCATACGCCTCAACTCCTCCACAACTATTGTGATGAATTTTCCAAAGAGAAATTATCGCGGCTTATGACTCTCTTCAATGGGTGGTTGATTAGCAATTACAAATACGCAACTTTCTGATCTGTGTTGTCATTCTATCTTGGCATTCGATCCTTTCAACGGGCTCATCGCTGACATCAAATCAGATGCGGACACATCTAGCTGAACTGGCCAACTACCATTGTCTATAGCACGACTCTCCGCCGCATCAGCTCTGCATCAGCTCTTCCTTCGTGCCCAACGTCCTTCGTCCCGCCAGATTTAATCCAGCGCACAATGCAGGAACGGTCCAGCATGCATCGGTGCTGCATGATATCCACCCGTGAAAGAAGAACGCCCGGGTGTTGATGCACCCAGGGTGCTAGAAGAGCAGCGTTTTATACTTATGGAGTGCTTGTAGCCAGGCGAATGTTCACATGACTGCATGGAGATTCATATGCGGGTAGCCTCGACGACGACCGAACACGCCACCGCAGATTGAGGCTGATGGAGCTAGGACCATCATCAGACTCGCTGTATAGGCGCTGGAGAGAAATGACCTCATGCTGCCGCATTGTCTTTGAGCATAAATAAGACGTTGCACGGCCAGCGACGAGAAGACATCTGTACGCGGTGCTGGCTATGAACCTGTTGCAGTGTCAACAGAGCTAAGATCTTCTCACACAAAAGGAGGATTGAAGAGGCCGTTGATCCCTCTCCCCTCACACACCCACCGGGCCTTGGGAGGGCATCAAAAGCATCCAAACCAACCGAACACGCCAAACCACACCACACTCTACCTTCTACCTCCAAGGCCTCTACGGCTGCAAGACTACACCAAACGAACCTCTCCTACCAGATCACTATACTCGCCAACTACGCACAGAACTCAGACCTTACTGAAGCGCCTAGAGGGAGAGCCCTCTAGGCAAGACCTGCTCTGACCGACATCAGAGTGGAACTGAACCACCGCCGTCAAAAACGCATGCGACTAGGCAGTCAGAGTACTGCTGAACTACACCTCCAGAGGACTGAGAGAAGGGCAAAGGGAGGGTACTGCCTAGGAGAACTGAATTTGGATGTGGATTACGTGACCTGAGAAGCCAAGGAATGATTTTGGATTGTGGGGCTTGGCAGCTACACAGGGATTCAACACCGCCTGACTTGCATCTCCTTTGCATAGCGAAAGGAGGACCCCAATAGGCTAGGGGATAGCCAAGCAAGGGATTTAGTCCCAAATGTCACTTAGAATACACTGAAAAACGATGGTGAAGTTGCTCTAGCTTAGAGCAACGACACACAACCGACCTGCGTGCACTTCGAGTTAGCCTAACATAGATCATGTTAGGCTATCATAGACTACCTTAGTATAGGGCTGATGTTGACACGCTAGCGGCCTAGCGCGCCTTCGTGGGTAAAACCCACGACTAGGGCACGAACATGTATAATACATGTTTATTGACTAACCAAATGAAGTTAGTCAAAACATGTATTATACATGTTTATTGAAGCAGGTATCATACACAGGGGTAGTAGCAGGGGGGTCGGAGGGGGGGGATATATATTTATAGTATCAACTAAATTGGCTGTTCCATGAGCACGTGACCATCGACGGAGCTATTCAGAAAGTCTTCAGCAACGACCTCGTTCCGGGGCTTACCACCGCGTTGCGGAGGCATGGCTGGTGGTAGGAAGATAGATCTACTCCATACGAGTATAGATCAATGGTGACGGCAGCGAGGTCAAACCCCCTGAGCTAAACCAGCTGGGTTTAGCTTGCTTATATAATATAAAACCAATAAACATACATGAATAAACCGCTAAGAGGTATTATACACGTTTATTGTAGAATAAACGGTTTTTTTCTACCCCTACCCACGACGTGTACTTTCCATCTTCCTTCTTTAGCTTTGAACTCCTAGTTAGAATACACCCATATGATCCGCTCTATGCAGGCTCATAACAGAATGATGTGTAGAATGATGAGTAGAATGATGAGTAGAGTGATGAGTAGGTAGACGAGTAGGTAGGGTGGTGAGTAGGGCGATGAGCATGTGGAATGGTGAGTAGAATAGTGGGCATGTAGGGTGGTGAGTGATGACTGGTGAGTAGGTAAATTTTTAATACATAGATAAGCTGAGTGAATGACGCGAACAATGTGATTAATTCAATAATACGCTCATACTTTACCGCATCAGATAAGGCGACCGGCAAAGTTCGGTATTATTCCAGATTTAAGGGCCGATCTGACTGTAACCCGAGGATTTGCTCTCTCTCAGACGTAGTAGAGTAGTTGGAACTTACGTAGTAAGCAAGATAGCTAACCCAAAGGGACTTAGCCGCCACCGCTTACCCGAAAAGGTGTAGCGCACCTAGCCCCTTCGGGGCTAGGTTCCATCTACTACGAGGTCCTGAGTAGGGCACGAATAAAACCGCTTTTTCTACAAAAAGCATGTATAATACCTCTTAGCGGCTTTTTTGCTTCGCTTTTTTGGTTTTTTATTATGTAAGCTAGACATGGATACCTCTTAGCGGCTTTTTTGCTTCGCTTTTTTGGTTTTTTATTATGTAAGCTAGACATGGATTATGATAGGAAGATTCACCTTGCTGTTGACCCCTCGCTGTCGTCAGTTCTACTAGCTAACCTG
>JAABUW010001066.1_pt1 | contig 48865 bp, 36 predicted proteins | sample 5560081 | NCBI WGS metagenome assembly JAABUW01 (sample SAMN10711882, study PRJNA513363) | rock metagenome | isolation source: Antarctica rocks | place: Antarctica: Victoria Land, Knobhead sud | reverse complement strand
CGTCGCCGATGGCCATGGAGACGCCCGACCGGGTGACGTAGAGGAATCCCAGGCGCTTGAGCTCATCGGCGACGATGGCGGTCCGGGCGGGGCCGCAGCGGCGATAGACCGCGCCGACGAGGTCGCGTAGCTTCCCCTTGTCGAGGGTCTCGTTCGTGTAGGGGACGTCCCGGGGCAGCGCGTGGTTGAGGATCAACCGGCCGGGCGTCGTGCGGAGCGCCAGCGCGCCGCCGCGCGCGATCGCGGACGCGCGGGGCACGCGTCCCCAGGACAGGTCGTACCACGGCGCGTCGGCGTGCGTCGCGCGCGCGACCCGGTCGGGGATCAGCACGTCGACCGTTTCGTGCAGACCGATGCGGCCCGGCGTGCGGGGGGCGCCTGGGGGATCCGCCCGCCACGCGGGACGCGGGACGCCCGCGCCGCCGCTGCCCGTCGTCGCGGGTGGCCCGTTGGGCGCCCGGTCGAGCGGGTCGTGACCGGGATCGAGCGCGGCGTGGGCCACGCGGGCGGCGTCGGCGGCCCGGATCGCCTCGTCGGCGTCGCCGAAAAGCGGCGGTTCGACCGCGGGGGCCGGGAGGCGGGCGCGTGTGAGGTAGTAGCAGCCCATGACGATATCCTTCTGCGGCGCCACGGTGGGCTCACCGTCAGAGGGTGAGAGGATGTTGCGCGAGGCGAGCAGGAGGTGGCGCGCCTCCAGCACGGCCTCGGGCGAGAGCGGGATGTGCACCGCCATTTGGTCCCCGTCGAAGTCGGCGTTGTAGGGGGAGCACACCAGGGGGTGGATCTGAATCGCCATCCCCTCGACGAGCACGGGCTGGAACGCCATCATGCTCAAGCGGTGTAGCGTCGGCGCCCGATTGAGCACGACGGGCCGCCCCGCGACGACGGCGGACAGCGCCTCCCACACCGCGGCGTTGCCCGCGGCGTACGGCCGGCCGCGGGCGTCGCACGGCCGCGTGCGGCGCGGCTCGTGCAGGGCCGCCTTGATCCGCTTGTCGGCGGCCGCGATCGAGGCCGCCGCCCCGTCCCCGACAAGTTGCCGGCGCACGAACGGGCGCATCAACTCCAGCGCGAGGCGCTTGGGCAGGCCGCACTCGTGGAGGCGCAGGTCCGGGTTGACGATGATCATCGAGCGGCCGGAGTAGTCGGTGCGCTTGCCGAGCAGCGTCTTGCGGAAACGTCCCGCCTTGCCGCGCAGCCCCTCCGACAGGCTCTTGAAGGGTCGTTCCTCTTTGTCTTTCACCGCGCGGCACGCGCGCCCGTTGTCGAAGAGGGCCCACACCGCGTCGCACACCGCGCGTTCGGCGAGGCGCGCGAGCATCGGCGGCGCCCCTGCGGAGCGCAGGCGGGCCAGCCGGTCGTTGGCGAGCAAGACGCGACGGTAGAGCTCCGTCGCGTCGGCGATCGCGCGGCGGCCGTCGCCCATCCGCAGGATGGGCCGCAGGTCCGGTGGGAGCACCGGGAGTGCCTCGATGAAGAGGGCGTCGGGGGAGGTTCCGGCGGCGCGCAGCGCCCGCACGAGCTCCAGACGCCGCCCCCCGTCCCGGCGCGCGCCGGGGGAGCCGTCGCCCCCGGCCCCGGCGTCCTCGCCCTCCCGCTCGATGCGGGCCAGGTCCAGCCCCCGCGCCAGATCGCGCAGCGCGCGCGCCCCCCAGCCCCAGCGGACCGCGCCGGGACGGCGGGCCGCAGCGTCCTCCAGGGCGTCGAGCGGGGCCACCGCCCCGGGGCGCAGCCCGGCCAGCAGTCGCGCGCGCGCGCTAGCGCCGGCGGCGCGCGCGGCCTCACTCTCCGCGGCAAGCGCTGCCCTGTCGGCGTCTATGACGATCGGATCGGCGTAGGAGAGGACGCGGGCGACCGCGGAGGGCGTCAGGCCGAGCAGGACGGCGATCGCCGTCCCGTGGTCGTTCCCGGTGCGGCGGGCGTACCACGGGTGGGCGACAGGCGCCCCGAGCTCGATGTGGCCCATGCGCTCGCGCCGCACCGCGGACGGGAGGGACGCGACCCCGCATGTCGAGCAGACGTCGCCCCGCCGGCCCGGCCCGGACACCTTGCCGCAGCGGCATTGATAGTCGACGGTGGGTCCGAAGACGCGCTCGCAGAACAGGCCGTCCCTGGCCGGCGCGCCCAGGCGCGGCTCGATCGTGTCCGTCTTCGTCACCGCGCCGCACGACCGCGCGCGCACGTCGTCCGGGGTGGCCAGGCGCGCGCGGACGCCGGGCCCGTTCGGGCCCTCCACATCCTCGACGAGGACGCAGAGCGCCTCCAGCTCGCGCAGCAGCAGGTCCAGGGTGGCGGTTCGCCCCGGCCGCGGCAGGGGGGCGCCCGCCTCGAGCGCCGCGGCGACCTGGCCGCGCTCGGGGGCGTCGCTGCGCAGGGTCATGGTCTCGCGCAGGAAGGCGGCGGCCCCATGCGCCTCCAGCGCCCACACCTCCATCTCGCCGGCGCGCTGGCCGCCGCCGAGCTTCTTGCCCTTCACCGGCTGCCGCGTGACCGCACTGTAGGGGCCGGTCGAGCGCGCGGCGGCCTTATCCTCGACCAGGTGGCCCAATTTCATCATGTAGAGGACGCCGCCCGTCACCCGCTGGGCGAACGGCTCGCCCGTCACGCCGTCGAAGAGCACGCTCTTGCCGTCCTCCGGCAGGCCGGCCTCGCGCAGGGCGGCGTGGACGTCCTCCTCGGACGCCCCGTCGAAGACGGGGGTCGCGACCGGGCGGCCCAGGGCTTCGGCCGCCCACCCCAGGTGCGTCTCCAGGACCTGGCCCGGGTTCATGCGCGCCGGGACCCCCAACGCATTGAGGACGATGTCGACGGGGCGGCCGTCGGGCAGGAACGGCATGTCCTCGTCGGGCACGATGCGCGAGACCACGCCCTTGTTGCCGTGGCGCCCCGCCATCTTGTCGCCCTCGACGAGGCGGCGTTTCCGCGCCACGAGGAGCGTGACGCGCGCCTCCACCCCGCCGGGCAGGTCCGGGTTGTCCGCCCGCTCGGTCACATGGACGCCGACGATGACGCCATCTTTGCCCTTCGGCAGGCGCGTGAGCGTCTCGCGGGGCTCACGCGGGGAGGCGTCGAAGATCGCGGCCACCAGGCGCTCCTCCGGCGTGAGCTCACGCGGGAGGACCGGCGTGCGCTTGGCGACGAGGATGTCCCCCGGACGCACGGTCGTGCCGACGTGGACGACGCCGCGCGCGTCGAGGTGGCGCGCCTCGTCGCGCTCCCCGGTCGCGGCGGGCGCGGGACGGGCCAGGCGCTCCGGGCCGGCGTCGGTCCGCCGCACGTCGACCTCGATCTCATCCACCCGGACGGAGGTCAGCGCGTCCTCCTCGACAAGGCCCCGGCGCACGAGGATGGCGTCCTCGTAGTTCCCGCCGCGCCAGGCCGCGAAGGCGCACAGCAGATTCTTGCCCAGGGCCAGCTCGCCGCCGATGGTCCCGGCCGCGTCGGCGACGACATCACCGGCGGCGATCCGGTCGCCGCGCCGCACGGCGGGCCGCTGGTTGACCCAGGTCCCCTGATTCGATCGCCTGGCCTTCCGCAGGTGGTAGGCGCGTTCGCGGCCGTCGTCCCCGCGCACGACCACGCGGCGGCCCGAGGCGGACACGACGACGCCCCGGCCGTGCGCCAGGACGAGCTGGCCGGAGGCGCGCGCCACCGGCCCCTCCATCCCCGTCCCCACGAGGGGCGCCTCCGGGGCGACCAACGCCTCGGCCTGGCGGATCATGTTCCCGCCCATGACGTTACGATGGGGGTCGTTGTGGTTCGCGAAAGGGATCAGCGACGTGATGAGGGAGAGGATCTGGCCTGGGTCGACGTCGACGTAGTCGAGGTCCTCGGGCGAGGACGGGACCCGCACCCCGCCGCGGCGAGCCATCACCCGCGCCGCGGGCCGCCCCGCCGCGTCCATCTCGATCGTGGCGGGAGCGATCGTGACCCGCGCTTCCTCGGCCGCGTCGAGCAGGACCACCTCAGCGGAGACGATGGGCCGTATCCGGACCTCGCGCGCCGGATCGATCACGGTGAGCGCGGCGGCCAGCGCGGGCGAGATGGTTTCTCCCGCGCGCGCGCCGGGCGCGCGCCCCGCCCCCGGGAGGTCCGCGGCGAGGACCTGCCCGATGAGCCGGGGGTCGCCGGCGGGGAGGTGCGTCAGGACGCGGCGGTACGGGGTGCGCAGGAAACCCAGGTCGTCGACGACGGCGTGGCGCGCCAGGCTCGGCACGAGGCCGACGTTCGGGCCCTCGGGCGTCTCGACCGGGCACAGCCGCCCATACTGCGAGCGGTGGACGTCGCGCACGGAGAGGCCGGCCCGATCGCGGTCGACGCCGCCCGGCCCCCGTGCCGTCAGACGCCGTTTCTGCGCGAGCTCGTGCGCCGGGTTCGCCTCGTCGAGCATCTGGGCGAGCGGATGGGTCGCGAAGAAGGAGACCAGCGCGGCCGCGATCGGCGCGGGCGACACGACGCGCGCGGGGGGTAGCCCGTCGATGTCGCCGTCCCGCAGGCGGTCGAGGCGGTCCCGCGCGAGCGCGGCGACGCGGGCGATGGCCGGCCGGACGGCGATCTGGAGGAGCTCGTCGACGCCGCGCACGCGGCGGTTCGCGAGGTGGTCGACGTCGTCCTCGAGCGGATCCAGCGCCACCTCGCCCGCGGTTAGGAGCGCCAGACGGCGCGTGAGCGCGGCGAGGTCCGCCCCCTCCAGGGCGCGGCCCGAGCCCGCGTCCGCGCCGAAGCGGCGCGCGAGGCGGTGGCGTCCGGCCCGGCCGAGGTCGTAACGCGCGGGGTCGGCGAAGATTGCACGGGCGGCGCCGAGGGCCTCATGCGCCGGCGGGGCCGGGCGGCCGGGACGCAGGGCGGTGATAAGGGCGACGGCGGCGGTGGCCGCGTCGTGCGCGTGGTCGTGCGCGAGCGTCGCGTCGATGGCGCGCGCGACGGCTCCGTCGGGTGCGCCGCCGAGGGCACGCAGGGCCGCGTCGTCGGCGCCGTCGTCCCCCGCGAGGCCGCACAGGCGCATCATGACAGTCACGGGCAGGGGCGCGGCGTCGCCGATCCGCGTCGCGATGGACCCGTCGCGCGCGGACTCGAGCCTGATCTTCGGGCCCCGGGCGGGATACAGGTCGAGGAGAAAGCGCGCGCGGCCATCACGATGCTCGATGGAATAGTACGGGCCCGGCGCCCGGACGATCTGTGCCAGGGGGAGCCACTCGACGCCGCGCACGATGAACGTGCCGCGGGGCGTCATCGTCGGCGCGTCGCCCGCGCTCAGGGTCTTCTCGACGACCTCGTTGATGTCCAGGCGCGTCAACGTCGCGCGGACGCGCAAGGGGACGGCGTAGGTGTGGAAGCCGGCGCGGCACTCCTCTTCGTCGCGCCCGACGCGCCCGAAGGCGTCCGGCGGGAGTGAGAGGGCGACTTCGACGCGACCGCGCAGGTCGCGGACGGGGGGCGTCTCGGCCAGGGTCGTCGCCAGGCCCTCGCGCACGAAGCGCGCGAAGGCCTCCCGCTGGAAGGCGGTTGGGTCGGGGAGCGGGGCCGCCGGTCGGCGGGCATAGACGCGCCGGGCGCCCCCTGTCGGTCCTGTTCGCGTGTCCATCATCATGGCCTCCTGTCTTCGTCGTCGCGCGGATCGCCGCGCGGGACGGGGCGCGGTGTCTATCCATCGATCATAGAAGGGTCACCGTGCCAGCACCGTGCGTGTCGCGCAAAAACGCACGGTGCTGGCACGGTGACGGCCCGGCGGCGACGATCGTCGCGCCCGTGTGATGGCGCCCCGCATAGCCGGGCGCGTGAGCCGACGAGGCCGATGGGACGAACCGGCAAGCCCTGATAGGGCGGCAAGCGCGAGAGCATAGACATAATCGTCGTCGTCTTGCCGGTCCTGGCGCGGCGACCGTCCCGTGCATTGGCCCCGCCATAACACGGGCGCGGCGGTTGTGCTAGCGCGACGGGGCAACGTCATCTGGAACGAGGATTTGTCAGCGCCCCGCGCTTCCACGACGGATCGCGCGGTTCCTGACGAGGGCGGGGGCTGCCACCCTGTCTATCGATCTGTGTGGAAGGAGTCGCCGTCGTAGTCTTACACGCCGTGTAAGTTTTGGCGAGACGAAAGACCTTTTCTATGTGGCGCGCACGGCTGGTTGGTACTTTGCGCGAAGATGTTGACATGTCCAGGCGTGGATTCTGAGCGTGTCAACACCTTGGCGCAAAGGGGTTTTGCGCGAAGGTGTTGACACATTGACCAGGTTCACGCTCACGAGGCCGGACGAGGCAATGAAACTATGTCGAGGCGAATCTCCTCGGCTGACACTCACGATGCTATCGAAACGGCCCTGTGTCAACACCTTGGTGCAAAGCGTCAATACCTTCACGCAAAAGCCGTCAACACCTTGGCGCAAAGTACCACTGGTGGCGCGTCGGTGCGCACGGCACGACGCGCCGCACAAGATTGCCTCGCGGATGGGAGCTGACACGGCGTGTAAGCTCTGGGCCCGACGCGGGTAGCCTTACACGCCGTGTCAGGCGCGACGGCTCTAGCGGGCTGGGGATCGGGCCGTGCGCGAGTTCTGGACGGTGCATGGGCTGACACGGCGTGTAAGGCCAGCTTCTGAATACGCGCCGCCCGGTCGCGTTCGCGACGGATGCTGCGAACGCGCTATGAGAGACCTTACGTCAACAACCGCCGGATGAATCCGGGGGCTTGCACCTGCCCGGCAGCGGGGCGGTGCGTTCAGGAGGCGTTATAGGCCACACATCCCTACCCCTGCTCACAAGGGGTCGCCGGTTGACACTGACCACGATCAGGTCCGACGAGTCATCAGGCAGAACAGCAAATCGTTTCCTACGGGCTGTCCGTGCTGCCGGGGATTACTCCCCGCATGCTCCCCGATGCATGTTTCCGCAACCAGTGGGGCGTACCCCACGCCAGAGGCATCTCCGAGGAGCGCCGTTGCGGCATATGCTGGCGCATACTCCACCTTTATTATACCGTGTGTAACCGGAGGGGTCGCATTCCCCTCCGGTTTAAGCCGGAGGGGAATGCGGTAACAATGATGGCGTGTAAGGGTGAGTTCGCCCTGGGAGCTTACGTGGAGGTATGACGTGGGGCGAGCCGATTGGAGATGACGCGTCCGGCGAAGAAGCGCACATCGTGCACGGTGGGCGCATGTCCTTCGGGCGTACAAGAAATCAAGCGGCTATGCGGGGTGATGCGCGGGGGCGCGGGGCGCGTATTGACGCGCGAATAGACGCGCGGAGGGGACAAAAAGGGAGGCCGCGCAAACCCGACCGTTTCAGGATGTTTTTTTGCGGGGACAGCCGTGGAAGCCTCCGGCCGCGCGCCTTGTTGAACGCCGTGTCGGGTTTTTGATGCCTCCCACGCCTAAAGGGCGTGGGATTCCCAGGCGCGTCCCACCAGCTTTCCACGGCTCTCCCGTCTCATACTACTATCGCCAAACAACGACAGTTGCACGAGCGGTACAACATCCGTGGCGTCCCCGGTTTTCGGCAAACCCTTCCCCGCGATCGGCTCCGACGCCATAACTGACGGGCTAACCGCCTGTTTGACGTGAGCGCGCCTGACGGCGCGACTGCTCGCCGGTTCTCGTTCGCCCAACCGTCCCACCAGCGCGGCGAACCGTTCCGGCGGGAGGGGGGTAGACGCCACCGGCAGGCCCGCATCCGAGCCTGGGAGAGTGGCCCATGCTTGTTGGGCCGCCTCCGCGTCTAAGTGCCATAGGATCGTATCCTTGCCTGCCTTCCCCTTGCCTGTCTCCTTCGCCGTGACAGTAGCGACCGCGAAGCGCGCTAGCCACGCGCTCCAGACATCCCGTTGGACGGTGATGCCGCAGTCGCAGTGGTGAACGCGCTCGCTGAGGGACTTCTTCTTGATGGTCCCACACAGACAGGTTTGGGACAGGCGCAGCGTCGTCGGCACGCGTGTCACCGACCCGCCAGCACTTTCAGCCAGGCGGGTGAGGTGATTGACGAATGTCGCCGGCGCGGCCGATCCCACGGACGTGCCGTAGGACCGTTGGAAGGACTTATAGCTATTACGCTCGACGTGAATAGTGGCGCCCCGGGAGAGGATGGCGTGCGCCACCTGGCCGTGCAGGCCCGTGCGGTGGGCGGTCGCCTTGCAGCGCATCTCGACGAGCTTGACCTCGTTGCGTCGTTGCCCTCGGGAGATCGTCCACGTCATCCGTCCTTTCTTGGCGGTCCCATCGGGGTTGTAGTTGGCGGGGTTGTTGGCGCGCCGCTGGCGATCGATGTGCCGTTGCAGGCGACGGATCACCTGGCGGCTCTGTTTGAGCGGCGTCTGGAGATCAACCTGCGCTCCCCAGTCGGGCCCGGCGACGCCGAAGGTGCGCGGGCCAGGGTCTAGTCCAATGACGCCCTCACGGACGATATGCTGTGGCTTGCGGCAGGGCTGCCCCTCGCACACCAGTTGGGCGAAGAAGCGCACGCGGCCATTCAGTCGACGCCGGATGAGGCGCACATACTTGATGGGGTGATCGAGTCCGTGAGCGAGGACTGGGTTGGTGGCTTGATCGGCGGGGATGATACCGGTGAGCGTCAGTCCGCTCCACAGGAGCGACCCCTCTTTCCACCTGAGCCCTTGCTTGTTGCCCTTCCCCTCGATACTGCCGATCTGGTTCTTGCCCTTGAAGCGCGGGCGACCGCGCGTGCCGAAGCCGTACTCTTGCACGGCGCGGAAGCCACGGGTAGCGAGCGTCTGCACGGTGTTGGCGTCTAGGTGGTCGCCCAGGGAAGAATGGGAGATATGGCGGGTGGCCCAGGCATGCAGCCCGTACTCGGAGAACCCGACGAGCGCGCGCATCTCGCGGAAGGCGTCGCGTCGGACATCTCCTTGAGCGAGCGTGCGCGCCTGCTGGTACGCCTTGCGCTCGCGCATCACGTCCAATCGCCGCAGGGCTTCCCCCAGGCAGGCGTTATACGCTTGTTGGGCCGCGCGGAAGCGTACCCCAAGGGCCCGCTCCTCGGACCCATTAGCCCGGAGCGGCACCTCGGTGATGAACGACGGCGTGCGCGTGCGGCATACCTGTATCTCTCCTTCCTCTCGTCTACTCGCGTCAATTCGTCTACTCGCGTCAATGGGGCCGCTGTCGGTAACACCCTACTCCGGTCACTATCCGCTCCCTGCGGCGGTGCGCCATTCCTCCCACGCCTGCAGCGTGGGCTACCTAGCGTTTTCCTGTGTGTGGACCCCACGCGCGGAGCGATGGGCGGATGCGTCGAGGCGTTCCGCCCGAGGTGCGTATCCTCGAGACATCCCGCGCGCTGACTCGCGAGGTGGCGCCTGGCCGGATCGTTGACGGTGTTGTGCGGATGAAAGGCGAACCCGTGAACGGTGATAGGGTCGTCGGCAAGGCGGTTATCCGATAATACGAGAGCCATGTGTGAACGCTATTCAATTTACGGCCACTTGATACGATAACCGCCGCCATGCTCGTCCTGCTTTCTATCGGCGCTACAACGCCATCAGCGAATTATTTTTTCAAGCAGCAAGGACTATGACATGAGCATTGGAAATGACGACCCAGCGTGGCCGTGAGTGATCGTATCGAATGGCCGGATTTCGGGTTCATGCCCTCTTTTGGTGAGTCAGGTGGAGCGATAGGCTGAAGGGAGACCAGGACATGTCGTCCCGTCGAATCGTCCCGCATCACGTTTCCCGGAGCCAGCATTGCATCTCACCCTCATAACCTTCATGCCCCATCTGCGGGGCCTCCACGTCGACCGCCTCGACGTGCGTGACGAGCGTATCTCGATCACCGTGACCACCGTCCGCCGCGCAGCCGCCTGTCCCCTCTGCCGCCGGCGCTCAACCAGCGTCCACAGCCACTACGCCCGCCAGGTGGCCGACCTCCCGTGGAGCGGCGTGGTGGTCGCCCTGCAGGTGCGGACGCGGAAGTTCTTCTGCCGCAATATGACCTGTGAGCGCAAGATCTTCTGTGAGCGGTTGCCCGACCTCGTCGCCGTCTACGGGCGGCGCACGCACCACCTCCAGGCGTGGCTCCGGCGCATCGGCTTCGCGCTCGGTGGGCAACCGGGCGCACGCCTCGCCGGCGCACAGAGCATCGCCGCCGGCCGCACGACCCTCTTGCGCACGATCCGTTCGACGGAACTGGGCCCCCTCCCGACGCCGCGCGTGCTCGGAGTTGATGATTGGAGTTGGCGCTGCGGGCGCACCTACGGCACGTTGCTGACGGACCATGATAGTGAGACTCGCGGACAGAGGGCTTTATCACCCCTGTTCTTGCGTCTGCCCTATACAGTCGTACGCTATTAGCAAGTAAGCAGGCTCGTGCGAAAACGCCGCTGGCGGCAGTTCCGCGCGCCCGAATGCGCCTTGAATCGAGCGAGCGCGGCTAGCGAGTGAGACCGAGAGGTGCAGGTCGGGCGCAATCGCGCACAGCGCGAAATGGTTGCCTGCGTGCAGATGACTGTATAGGGCAGACGTCAATTGAGCCGTCGTTGAGCGTCAGACGAAAGAAGTCCGAGAAAGACCTTGAACGCCACCGCCCCGTCGATCTCCTCCCCGACCGAACCGCCGACACCTTCGCCCAGTGGCTGACCGCACATCCCGGGGTGGACATCATCAGCCGTGATCGGGCGGGCGCGTATGCGGAGGGGGCACGGCGGGGCGCGCCCCATGCGTTGCAAGTCGCTGACCGCTTCCACGTCGTCAAAAACCTCGGCGATATCGTCGAGCAGGTCGTCGCGCGTCACCACGCCGGTCTGCGTCAGGCGAGCGTGATGCTGGCGGCCGTGGCCGCGCCGGCCGCGGGAGGCCACGCGCTGATGGACACCCTGCCGGTCGCGCCCGTCACGCCGCTTACGCCGCGCGTGCGGCAGCGGCAGGACATCCGTCGGGCGCGTCGTCTCTCCCTTTATGAGGAGGTCAGGGCGTTGCACACGGACGGCCATAGTCAACGCACAATCGCGCGAACGGTGGGACTCTCCCGTGAGACGGTCCAGCGGTTCGTGGAGGCCGACGAGTTTCCCGAACGGCGCGAGCGTGCGCCACGGACGCCGCTGTTCGCCCCGTACGAGCCGTACCTGCGTGAGCGATGGGCGGCCGGATGCCAGGAGGCCGCCACGTTGTGGCGCGAGATCCGCGCCCAGGGCTACACCGGGTCAGCGTCGGGGTTGCGCCAACACCTGCGGCAGTGGCGGACCACGCCCGCCCGCTCGGGTCCCCGGCCCAAGCGGCTTGTGCGGACACAGGTGCCGGCGCCGCCCAAGCGACGGACCTTCTCCGTGCGCCAGACCAAATGGCTGCTCTTGCGCACGCCTGAGGCCTTGGATGCGGAGGAGGACGCCTTCCTCTCTCAGCTCCGCGCCCTGTGCCCGGAGATCGAGACCACCTACCACCTCGCGCACGCATTCAAACGGCTGATCCGTGCGCGGGATCAGGCGGCCCTCGACCCCTGGCTCGCGCAGGCCACACACAGTCATATAAAGGAGGTCGAGGGGTTCGCTGGTGGTATCCGCAAGGACCGCGCGGCCATTGACGCGGCCCTCACGACGGAGTGGAGCAACGGACAACTGGAGGGCGGTGTGAACAAGCTGAAAACGCTCAAACGCCAAATGTACGGCAGGGCGAGCTTCGACCTCTTACGCCAGCGCACGCTCTACGTCGCCTGACTCACCAAAAGAGGGCATGAGCCGGATTTCGCGTAGCGAACATAGCCATGGTCCCGTTGTCGGCGGGTAATCGTTCTACTGAGCATCAGCCATACCTCATCAGGGGTGATCGCTCCGACGCTTCTCTCCTACCCTTACCTGCTCCACCACGTTTTATCAACGCCTTGCGTTCCCAAATACCACCTTTTCTCCCAGGGGGCCGCTGGCTTCAGCCATGCGGAGGAATGGGATCGCCTGCGGGCGACGGGCCGCAGCGCGCGGCACGGAGCGCCCTGGGGTGTGAGACGCCACCGCCTCCCCCCGAAATGGTATACTACGGGAGCGCGATTAGGCACACTCCCCGTGGGTGAAACGGCTTCAGCGCATCGGTCAATGGGGGCATGCCTGTTGCCGTTATGCGGGAGTAACTGCCTACGGGCCGGACACGAGATAGACGTTTCATCAGATCACCCGGCCCCGTCGTCTGTACGACGCACGCACGCTTCGGCTGGCGTGGAAGCCCGAAAATCGCCGCTCCGGCGATGAGTGGGGGCAAGCTCCTGGCTTCAGCCATGGGGTGGGTGACAGTCGTTTCCCTCATCCCTCCCGACACCGTCTGTCCCAGAGCCTGTCGTTACGCTTGCCCTGCCCCGGCTGCGTTGGTACAGCTCCCTTCTGTGGGCTGCTGTCGCCTTGCCCCCGACCCCAGTACCGTCCTCGCATCAGTGAGTCGTCGCGTTCCTGCCCGCATGCCATCATCACACGTCGTCGTCCCCGATGTCGTGTCGCGACGTATCGTGCGCACGCGACCTTTCGGCAATCCGTCGCCTGTCTGTATAGCCGGGGCCTTAACCCTCAGGAAACATCAGTCGCCGCCGTGAGTGAGGCGCAATTCTCCGTTCACGAGTGGGTAGGGCTACAACCCGCTCTGGCCGCTGTTGTGATCGCCGTTGGGGGCGGAGTAGTCGTAGACATATCAGATGATCGCCCCGCGCACGCGCACGGTCCGCCCGATCCACATGCGGGGACACTGGTGGAGCCCGGTCGCGACCTCCGCGACTGAGTACACCCGCTCCTGCGCCGCGAGGCGCCCCACAAGCGTGGTGGACAAGGCGGCGACAGGGACGACGCTACACAGGAGGAGCACAAGCCGTTTCATGTGCTCCATTTGACTGATAGGCGTATCAGAGATGCGACGCATCGAGCGCGAGCACGCGTCCCGGTCGTGGTCGGGCGGTGGGGGCCGTCTGGGGGATAAACGGGAGACGCCTCCGCACCTGTGCTGGCAGCCACGCCCACGGGTCAGCCGGTGGCCGAGGCATAAAGTCGCCGCCATCGCCGATGAAGACCTGGCGCGTCCTGTCATCCAGGACAATCGACGCGGGCGCGATGCCGAGCGCTAACGTGCGCAGGACGCGCCCGGTCCTCGCGTCCACGACGCTCACCCCGCCCGGTCCCGTGACCGGCGCGGCGATGATGATGGTGGCGCCGTTCGACGAACCGGAGCCGTCATGACTGCCCGCGTGCGTCACGTAGACGCGCCCCCGCCGTTCGTCCACGGCGATGGACCCCGGACCGATGCCGAGCGGCGCCGTGGCGATCGTCGCCCCAGTGCGTGCGTCCAGCGTGTGCAGCATACCCGCCCCGGTCGCCATCGACATCCCCATACTGCCCCCGCTCGGGAACGCCTTCTGCACGTAGCGTGTCGGCCCCCTGTCCGCGACGAACACGCGCCCAGTGGTGTGGTCCAGGGCTATGTCGCTCGCCGGACTGCTCAGGGTGATGGTGCGCACCGGCATCCCCGTGCGTGTGTCGAGGACGAGCACGACGCCGCTCGGCGTCGGTCCGGGGAAAGAGCCGTACAGAGGCCCTGCGGCGATGAAGGCGCGCCCCGTGGCCTCATCCACGACCATGCGCTGGGGGATCAGGTTCGGCGCGTTGAATGCGGTGCGGCGCACGAGCCGCCCCGACGCCGCGTCGAACAGCCTGACGACGATGGGTGAGCCGTTCCCCTTGGCGCCGGCGACGATGACATGGTGAGCACGGGCATCGACGCCGACGGCCCAGGCTCCATCCGGGACGTGGAGGACGTGCTGAAGCCGGTCACTGGCGGCGTCGAGAATGGCGACGCCACCGCCAGCAGTGGTGCACATCCCCGGCCATGGACCGGCGCAGTGTTGGTCGCCGCTGCTCCCCAGGACAACCACACCCCCACCGACCGCCACGCCCCCAGGATAGAAGACGTTGGGGGAGAGCGGGACCATGGCCGTGGCGCGGGGGTCCCCTGACGTGCGTCGAGCAGGTTGACGCGCGTGGATTGTCTATCAGGCGACGGCTGCACCGCATAGAGGCGTCCCGTGCCGGGTTCGACGGATAGCGGCACGAACCAGTCGTTGGTGACACCGAACCTATATCCTCGCGCGGTCCCCGCCCCGTCCAGGACCTGTATCTCATTGCCCACCGGCCCGTACAACGTCGCGTAGACGTGACCGGCAGGCGCGTCCACTACGAGATCGCCCAGAAACTGCTTGGCCTGTAGCGTCAATACTGTGTGTGGGCCAACGCCCACCACGGTCCACCGAAGCGCCACGACACCGCCAGCACCACAGAGCGCCACCAGTATGGTTAGATCGCGCCACACACGTTTTCGTCTCACACGTACATAACGTCGGAGGTGCAACCAAAGTTACACTCCGGCATCGTCGTCAGACGCGTCACCCGTGCTCAACGACACTGCATGTGGCGGCCGTCGTCGCGCTCTCCACCGGCCGATGCCGCGCGATCTACGCCGGGACGGTCTGGCCATCGGCATAGCCCCGCTATGTTGACAGTCCCATCCTCGCCAACCTGCACGCCTTCCCCACTGCGCACCAGACCGGTAGCCCGCGCCACGACGCCCGCTGGCCCAACCGCCTCGCCTCGCCCGCGACGATCGAGAGCCGGTGCGGGTCATGGCGTCGCGCCTTAGATTTATGTCAACTTGACGACTGAGCTTTACAGCGCCCGCGTCATCGCCTCGCCCTCGATACGCCGCAATTCCTCCCACTCTTGCCGGCTAGCCCACGCCACCAGCCGCTCGCCGTACAGGACATCGAGCGGCCAGCGCCGCTCCACGGTAGGACGGAGCGGGCCGGAAACGCCGAACAGGATGCATCTACCCGACCCATCAGTGGTGACGTATTCGTGATGGGCATAGACGGCGCCCGTGACAACGTGGCGATTGAGCGTATAGCGATCGTAGCCGGGGACGAGAACGCGGCGTAATAGGCTGACCATCGTGTACCTCCAGCAGGGCAAATATGATACCTATATTATAGATCATTTGTTCTAATAAATGGAGTGGTGACGGGCGGTCAGGAGGGGGCTGTACGGCGTGGAGGGCGACGATCCGGGCGCGCCTTACCTTGCAATTTAACTGCTGATCAACAACAAGGATGGCGTGGGTAACCGTGTGGGCATGCTGGTGGCAGAATAGGAGGCTATGAATGAGTCGACAGCCCTCACCGCCTTGCACACCTTTCGTCACGCGCTCTATGACTGCTTTGAGCGCCGCGCCGATGCCCTGATGGAGCTCACGGATGCGCTGCTGACGGCGGGACCGGTGCTCTCTCCGGTGCATCTGAGTCAGGAAGCCGTCCACCGACGCGGGTGGGGGAGCCTCTACGCGGCCCTGGCCCAAGGGCGTGTGAACAGCCCAGCCCTGCGCCAGTTGCTCGCTCAGTATCCCCTTGCGGAGGGCCAGCCCATCTACGCGGTCGATTGTAGCGTCTGGGCGCGCTGTGCGGCAGCGACCAGCCCACAGCGGGGCTACTACTATCACTCCTCGCGCCACAGCGGAGGTGTCCAGTGGTGGCGGGGTGGTCCTATCAGTGGATCAGCCAGCTCAGCTTCCGGCGCGACAGCTGGACTGCGCCTGTGGACGTGCAGCGCGTCCCCCGCACCACGGACGTCAACACCGCGGCGGCGACCCAGATCAAAGCCCTGCTCGCGCGCGTGCCCGCCGGCCGTCCCGTGCCGCTCTGTGTCTTCGATGCCGGCTACGACCCCGTACAGCTCGCCCTTGATCTGGACGGCGTCGCTGCCGCCACGCTGGTGCGCCTGCGCAAGGATCGCTGCTTCTATGCCGACCCTGATCCCGCGACGGTGGCGCGGACGGGACGGCCGCTGCAGCATGGGCACAAGTTTGACTGTACCCGCCCTACCATGTGGCCAGTGCCGTCCGCGGAACTGCGCACGGAGGATCCGCAGTACGGCACCGTGCGGGTGCGGGCATGGGCCGGGTTGCATCCCAAGCAGCAGAACCACGCGGCCCGGGGGACCCGCAAGACCCGCCCGGTGGTCTGCGGCACGCTGATCCTCGTGGAGGTGAGCCGCTTGCCGGGGCCGCCCCGCCCCTGGCAGCAGCTGTGGTTGTGGTGGTCGGGTCTGGGCATGCCGGACCTGGACGTGCGCTGGCGCGCCTACATCCGGCGCGTCGATGAGGAACATACCTTCCGCTTCCTCACACAGGTGCTCAACTGGACCCTGCCCCGCGTCCGTCACCCCGCGCAGGCCGACCGCTGGACCTGGCTGGTGCTGGCCGCCTACACCCACCTGCGGCTGGCGGCGGCCTGTGTCCAGGACCGCGTTTGCCCTGGGAGCGCCCCCGGCGCGAGGAGCGCATGCTCTCCCCCTACCGGGTCCGCCGCGCCTTTTCCGCACTCTTGCTCATTGTGGGCACGCCGGCAAATGCGCCAAAACCCTGTGGCCGCTCGCCGGGGGCGGCCCAACGGCCGCCTGTCCGCGCCGGCGCCACGCCATCCCGTGGTCAGGACGACGCCCACGAGGCCCTCACAGGCCCCAAAGCGGCGCCAAGTGCGCGGCGGCCGCCACGAAGAGCGCCTAGCCTGCTGCGCACCATCGATCTGCGAATCTCCCTGGCAACAGGCATTGTTGCCACGTCTGGTCCTGTTTAAAACGCAAGGTAAAGGCGGGGGACTCCTTGAGGCGGCCGCGTTGATGACCAGGAGGACTCATGTACCACCGGACGAGCGCCACCATGACCCTAGCTGCCTTACTCTGCGTCGCCCTCCCCTCGTCGCGTCTCGCCGCCATGCCTTCTCACCGCCCGTGCGGCCGTCCAACCGTCGCACGAGACCGGCTGGGGGGGCGAGCGCTGGTCCGTCAAAGTCGGCATGGACCCGCACGCACGCCTCGTCGATCAGCGGACGGACGTCCCCACGAACATCATCCAGTTGCGCGCGTTGTCGGCGCCGGCGTCACCGCCCCCGAACAGCCGCGTCAAGCCCGTCGAAACGACGGTGTGGTCGCTCGACGCGATCTTGCTGCGCTATAAGCAGGAGGACGACTCGGATTACCACCTCGTCCTCGCCGACACAGGCGGACCCACGATGATCGCCAAGATCCCCTCCCCCACATGCGTCGACCCGTCGAGCCCCTTCCTACCGGCCATGGGTGCGGTGCGGACCACCTTCACGGCGGCGTTCCATCCGACGATCTCGTTCCAACGCGTCAACGTCAAAGTTCACGTCACCGGCGTCGGCTTTTTCGACTTCAAGCATGGACAAAGTGGTGTGGCCCCCAACGCTATCGAACTCCACCCCATCCTGAGCATCCAGTGGGGGAGCGGGGGTGCGACGCCGACGCCGGGATCGGGCACGCCAGGTCCGATGACAGGGACTCCAGCTCCGGACGAGGGGACACCTGCTCCCTCCGTAAGGTCAGGGAGCGTCCTCGCTGTCCGTGTACAGATCAGCCCGAACCCGGCCGCCTATCGGATCGACACCACGGTGCGGGGCTCCACGCTGCCGGGCGCGCACTGCGGTGTCCGCGTCGTCTACGCCTCCGGTACAGCGTCGACAAAGCGCGGCCTCCAGGTGACACAGACGGCCGACGCGCGCGGAGAGGTGTCGTGGACGTGGCGCTATGGGCCCGGACGACGGGGTAAGCGTACGCGACGATGACATGCACGATGGGCGACCGGCAGGGCGCCGGGACCGCGACGTTCGGCGCGGGGTGAAGCGAGCGTAGCGCCAATACGGCCGCGCCTCGCCGACTGAACGACAGGGTGTGGCGCCGATTGCCGATAGAGGGAGTAAGACCACTGCTGGCGTATGGGCTGTGCGCCGGCGGTGGTTCTGGACAGTCGGATCTCTCGGTAGGACACGGCGGCCATACCGCGCCGCGCCCTCCACGATCGACGACCGTTCGCGGTATCGTTGCACGGCTGCCCTTGCGCAATATGGTCGTCCTGAGGTGAACGCGCCGGCGTGGCCGGTGATCCAACAATCCGGTCACGTCCCGCGTCGACACGGGTCTCTTTTCGCGGCCGTTCCACTTGCGAGAAAAGACCTTGAAACGGTCGAGTTCGCGCGGCCCCTCCGGGCACCCCTCCCACCAGAGATGGAAGGTGATTTCTAGCCTCGAAAATGGCGCCCCATTTCTTGTACGCCCGAAGGACACCCAATTGCCTCCCGAACGGACTATGTCGCACGAAGCGCGCACGGTCATGGCCCGCTAACGGCGCGCGCCGACGTACGTGATCAGGCGTCCCGTCGACCGTCGCTCATGCTCACTCCGCCAATTCAGGGGGTACGTTCGCCGCTGCCCGACGCTACGTGTGCGGCGCGTTTCGGGAGTCCTATCGTTTAGGCATATCGTGGGTAACGGCGTTGCGTCGATTGCATGGCGTGGGGCTCCGACGAACGGCGCGTCAAGATGCCGTCTCGACGCGCGATCCCGCTCGACCGATTGGTCCGCCCGCCGCTCTTGTTGGGTCGACATCCGCCCCGCCTATACGCGCGTATCACCGATCGATACCTTGTCTCAATCGCTCGCTTTAAGATAACTATGACGTGGCGCCCGGTCGTTCTACTGCCCCGGCGCCGCATACCTCGGCGCTCACGAGCGTAAAATGCCGAAAAGCGCATGGTAACGGCATGATGGCAGCGCGCGGCGCCCACTCACAACGCGCCTTCACCCAAAATGCGCACGGTACGGGCACGATACCGGCGAGACCCGGCCTTTCACTGGCGCGCGACCGGCCAGAAAGCGCACGGTACGGGCACGGTACCGGGTGTACGATAAGGGTGTAAAGACCTAGCCAAGCAGGCAGCCACCCCGCGACGTGCGAGAGCGCGTCGCCCCGGCTCCCTGGCGGGATGCGCATCCCCGTGGCCTTTCCGATCGCGTCGCCGGCGTCAGCCGCGCGGACCTCTTCGTCTATCGACACCACCTGTCGAGAGACGAAGAGGTTGCTAGCGTCCGACCCATCAGGGCCGGAGCACGACGATCGCGCGTATGCGCGCGATAGCCTCACGTGTCCCCGAGGCTATCGGGTCTGGTTAGAGCTCTGCTCCCAGGCTCCGAGGGGAACAGACCATACTGCGACGGAGCGTCGAGAAGATGAGGGGGATAGCCGCGACGGGATCGAACGCGAGGTGCGCCAGACGCGCCCCGCCACCGCTTCCGTCGCGTCCGTCCCGCGCCAGACAGCTGTGCCAGGCCGAGAGGTTTGGTCGGCCCACGATCACCGGGGCACGCGTGCCCTGTCGGTGTCCGAGTGGGGGCACCCATGGGCGCGACCCGCGTGATCGTGCGGCCCCGATCGCTGGCGGCGCTCGGACGAGCGTCGTGGCGATCGGACAGGGTGTGGATGTCCGATGGACCGCGCCCTTGACGGGGCGAAAGACGTGTCGAGCGCGCACACCCGGCCGTCCGCGCCTTTTTTTATGTTCCCGTCCGCTCAATGAAGTGACTGGAGGGGAAGGGGGGATAACGCCGCGCAGTCACGTCATGTCCCGCAATGTAGGAGGTGCGGGAAGACGCTGCCCCAGCCCGACAAATTGCACTGAAACATCCCGGAGGTACCATCATGGACCCTAATGTCATCCTCGCGTTCCTTATCTGGATACCTTTCGCCGCCGTGTGGGCCCGCAGGCGCATCCTGCTCCGCCGCGCCGAGAGCCGCGCCCTCGCCGAGAAGATGGACCGCCGCCGCCTCGCCACGCAGCGCCTGCCTCACGCTCGTGCGATCCTCGACCCATATCTGGAAATGATGGTCGACGCCGGCCACCGCGTCACGCACGACGACCTGACGCTCTCGATCTCGCACGACGCGATCGGTCGCGAGGTCCATGTGTGGGAGATCGTCTGTCCCGCCGGCGATCGGGTCGCTGCGGTGCATATCGTCTATCGTCGACCGGGCGACCCCGAACCGTTCGCGACTGGTCCGCACGCGGTCCCGCCGTGCGACGCCACGGTCGTCGGCGGGACGCGCCGCGACCCCTCACCCCGTGTGGGCGACGTTATCGACGCGGACGACGCAACGACCGACGACGCAACAACCGACGACGACGTGGCTATCGACGTTGCGGCTCCCGAGGCCGCGCCCGAGGTTATCCCAACGAGCGAGGATGAGCTCGCGGCCTTCGATGATTGGGCGCGCAGGATGGTCGCCGGCGCCGACAACTCGTCGGGCGAGTCGCCGGATGGCGTGGATGGTCGGGCGGACGGCCAGGCCGACCTCGACAAGCGGCCCGCGCCGCAGCTATCCGTTGTCGTCGCGTCCACCCCGGACGGGCAGGGACATGTCGCATGGCTTCGGCGTGCCCTGCTCGTCGACGTCGCATCCAAGGCGTGGTCGTTCGACCAATCCATCGATGTCGGCGAGCAGCCCGCCGCTGTCGCCTATGTCACGCGCAACGACGGCGTTGTCACCATCACCGCGCAGGACGGGCGGAGCGCCGCCGCAGCCGTCTTCTCGCTGGTGACGCTCGTGCAGGCTGAGACCGACACCATCCCGGTGGTTCGGACGATCGCGAGCGCGTGCCCATGCGACGAATGCGCCCTGATCACCGCTCCGGTTGCCGCGCATGGGGGGCATACCGAACTTGCCGCGCCCTGAATGGAACCGTGATATGAGAAATCCGAACACACCGTTGGCACACCTCGCCACGCGAAAGGGGCCACTGCATGTCGACAGCCCCCTCGGATGACGACGCGCCGCTGGAGGTCGGCGACGCGTCGCTCACCGCCGTGCTGCTGGCGCGCCGCTGTCGATAAGATCGGCGCGCGCTCCGGACATGCGCGGATCACCTGGTATGTCGGACAAGATCGGAGGGTGATGCACAGACACACGGGCGTGTGCATTGAATGCGTTGCCATAGTGCAAGTCGTCGCATTCGCCGACGGCGCTCTCACCGTGGTCTGGCGCGATGTCGGCGGGCGGGGGACCGTTATCTCGGGGCCGCCGCAGTGCCGCCGTCCCGAGACATGCGCGCGCCCGACAGACGCGCATACGGTTGTCGGAGGATCCTAATCTCCCCTAGCTTCTCCGGCGTTCCGATCCCCGCGCACGTCCACGGCCCCACGGCCCTGGAGAAGCAATGTGCCCCCGACACCCGCGGGACACTGGGCACGCAGGCGTTGAAGGGACGACGTGAAAACCACGAACGAGGTCGCGGGGGTAATAATCGCTATCGGCTTCCTCTTCACGCCCCGCGCGTATCCCCCTCCGACGCCGCAGGCCGCCGTGCTCGCGTCGCACCTTTCCCCGTCGGTCTGTTCTTCCGACCGGTCCCCTATGCGGGGGTGCAACTCTCGGGTTGACGAGTGTCCCGATCACGTGTGTCTCGAGCGGGGACGGAGGGGCTGACGTACGGTATCCGCACGTGTGCCTGTCCCACCTGCCCGCCGCGGCTCCGGACCTATCGATGGTCGTCCTCCACACCTTCCGGAGGTGGCGCGCCGCCGTTCCCCCGCCACTCTCGGCCGGGCCACCCGCGCCATCACATGGCGCCCTCGATCCGGTCGCAACTTAGAGGTGCGCTCGACCACCGGCGCCGCGATGCCGGCGTCCCGGCCCGGCACATTGACCCCCTCCACCGACTCTCGTACCCGACGCCGATCCCATGAAACGGCGAGTTCACATGCGCGCCCGACGCTCCCCCCTTTTGCCCAAACGATTAGGAGGCTCACCATGACCATGCTTCACCATTCTCCCACCGATGGTTTCCACGTCGCCCCGTCGATCAAGACCATCCCGCGGACCTTCCGCGCGTTCGTCACCGGTCCCCAGAACGCCCTGGCCTATAACGCCGCCCTCACCGTCGCGCGGATCCCCGGCACGATGTATAACCCGCTTTACCTCAGTAGCCCCTCCGGGCTCGGTAAGACGCACCTGTTGCACGCCATCGCCGCCTACCTGCGCCCGCGCCTCGACGGCGCCGAGGTCATCATGGTCAGCGCCGACCAGTTCTCGCAGGACTTCGTGACTCACCTGCGGCGCGGGCACATGCTGCCCTTCCGGCGGCGCTACCGTCGCGCCGGCGCCCTCCTCATCGATGGGATCGCCCTCATGACCGGCCGCGAGGCCGCCGCCGAGGAACTGGTCCACACGTTCGACGCGCTGCGCGAGGCCAACCGGCAGATCGTCATCGCCGACGAGCAGCGCCCCCACACGATGCGCGGTCTGCCCGAGCGCTTACGCGCGCGCCTGGGTGCCAGCCTCATCGCCACCATCGGCGCGCCGGACGAGGCCACCCGTGCGGCCATCCTGCGGCAGAAGGCGACCGGCCTGGGCTGGCTCGCCGGGGTGTCAGGAACACCGGAGATGTCCGTCGCGCAGGTGCGGCGCGGGAGTGAGGTGTCCGCCGACGAGGGCGGTGCGGGCGAGGTTTCCGAGGAAGCGCTTGCCGTACTGGCGAGCCGCATCCGCGGCTCCGTGCGCGATCTTGAGGCGGCGCTAACACGCCTCTCGGATGAGGCGGCGGCGCGCGGCACGCTGGCGACGGCGCCGCTGGCGACGCAGGTGGCGACCGAACTCAACCGCGCGGCGCGGCAGCCGCGCGGGCGCGGCGGGGTCAAGGGCATCCTCGCCGCCGTCTGCGACTACTACGGCATCCCCCAGAACATCCTGCTCGGTAAGAGCCGCGAGATGACCGTGGCGCAGGCGCGCCAGGTCGCCATGTACCTCTTGCGCGAGGACGCCGGCCTCACCGCGACGCAGGTGGGCATCGAGTTGGGGCGCGACCACTCCACCGTGTTGCACGGCCACGCCCGCGTCTCCGCCGCGCTCAACAACGGCGATACCATCATGAACGTCGTGCTCGACAGCGTGCGCAAGAGCGTGCTGCGGAGTGACCGCAGGACCGCTGAGGGGATGATGGGGTAGTTGACGCAGCAGGACAAGGGGGCTGCGGCCGTGCTAAAGCGTACGGAGGTAACCACCATAGTGTCAGTCGGTCGGGCACGCGTCGATTCCATCACGCGGATGCGAGGCGTGAGCGCGGAGCGGCCGACGCCTTATACGAATACGACGCGCCGCGACGGCCCAAGTGGTCGAAGGGCCTCGTTGGCCTTCATCCCATGGGCTGGCGCGTCTTACAGCGAGCTGACCTGCTTGCGCGATGTTGGATGTGGACCGCATGACGAAGGGGCGGAATAGAGGCTAACGAACGCGGACTATACGACGAGAAGACTGTACAACGGGAGAATAGACCAATGATGCCGATACAACATCTGGGTGCCAGGATCTTGGTGAACGACCAGCCGGCGCTCACGGGGCTGATCCGGCTGCGTGGGGCGCTCGCGCGCATAGGCGCGTTGGTGTCCGAGCTCGCCCGGATACTCCTATCAGGAATACCCCGATCGATGCGGACGGATGCGAACGCCGCGATCGACGACACGCCTTCGTCGGCTGTGGCTGATGGACCGAATAAACCGCGCTTCGCTGCTTCCGGTAGGGCGTCGGCCGCGTCGATCGGGACCGGCGCTTGCCCCGCGCGGCGGCCCCTCGCCATCGGCTCAACCTGGTGGCGGAACGACGACGGCGCCATCCTCACGATCGAGGGCCCCACAAACGAGCATCCCTATCTCGCCGTGCGCGTGTCCGTGCCGGGGCACCCTGACGCGCGGGGGGATGTCCACCCTGCGGTGATGACGGCGGCGATCATAGAGTCGCTCCTGCCGTACATTGTCGACGACGAATAGGCGCGGCAACGCGGTAGACGGAATGCCGGCGTCCCTGCGCCAGTGCGACCGTGCCCCTCCCGGTGTCCTGATGCCCGCACGGAGAATGGCCCATGCGGGCATGTGCGCCTCGCCGGATCCACGAATCCGCGCGCAGGTCGGGGGCCTTATGCATGGGGAGGGAGGGATTGCCTGGCTATTATGGACGGGAAACGTGAGCCATGACACCATGGTCGCTAGCGACAAACAGTCAGTGACCCACGGACTTCAGCCGTGGGTCTCCTTGGAGGTTCTTATGAGGAGGACGAGATGTCGCTCTCAGAAGCCATTAAGCAGGCGATGAACGCCCGCGACTTGTCGACGGCCGAGGTGGCGCGCCGCCTCGCCGAGGGGTACGACCGGGCCACCTTCTATCGGTTGCTCGGCGGCGCGACGACGGAGCCGCGCCTGGGCACGCTCGTCGGCCTGTGTGCCGCCCTGGAGATAAGCCCGACGGAATTGCTGCAGCTGGCCGGGCTATGGCCGCAACGCGACCGCGCGGCCGATGCGCAAGATATACGCCTGCGCCGCGCCTTCGCGCGGATCCAGCGTCTGCCGCGCGCGGATAAGCGGCGCGCCGTGGTGGTGATCGCGGCGGTTGCCGATGGATGGGATGTGGAGGACAGGCGGGACACACAAGGTGCGGAGGACGCGCGGCCTGGTGAGTGTCTCGCACGCGCATCACAACGACCTGACGGGTCGGCGGGTCTGATTATGTCAGGAGCAGTTTCTTCGGCGCGAGCGGTGTTGCTTACCCCGCCTATCCGTCACGAAGGGTAACACCGTTGACATAAAAAACTAGACGCTTGCGGAAGGCCGGCGGCATCCACCATAGTCGCTTCCATTCTCGCTGACGGCTGTGACCTCGCCCTTCAGCTTCGCTTCGCGGACGTGTTGCCCAGCCGGGGCGAATCAGATAGTATCTGATTCGCCCCGGCATCTCCAACCAGGGTCGCGGCGAAGAACACCATGGACTAACGCGACCGCAGGCTGCGGCGCCTGATGCCGACTGATACATCGGACGCACTCATGAGCATGGCGCCCGTCCTCGCTACCCCTCCACAGTGCGCGAACACAGGTGCGCGAGGTGGCCTCATCGCCGCGGTGGGCTTGGTCGTTGGGGGCCTTACACGGCGTGTAAGGGCAGCACCATACGCCAATTGTAAAACTACCCGTGATGTCGGTGTCTTACACGCCGTGTAAGACCCGATGATCGGCAAGACGAGCCCCGATACTCCGTCATCGGCGGGACCTCCACCACCTGTCGCTGCTCCATGCCGATCTCTGGCGCGTCCATGAGCAGCCTCGCGCACCCTGGGCACACCAATGGACGCCGCGCGATGTCGTGATCGGGCGCGTCCACCAGCCGCAGGCGCGCCAAGGTGCTCCGGTTGTCCGCCCGGCTTCTTCCCACTTTTGCCGCGCGGGCTCCGGGGCACGCACACTGGCCCGTCACTCGATGGCGGTTTGTTGCTGGTGCGGCTGGTCATCGCCCGCTGCCCCTCCAGGTCCTTGACGCGCTCCAGCAGCGTCGCGACCTGCGCGCTCACCGTGGCGATCGTCGCGTGCGCGGCCACCACCTCGGCGCACAATCGCGCGTTCTCTGCCCGCAGGGTCGCGCTGGTGTCCTCAGCCGTCATACCCTTACTCTACCAGGGGCGGCCCCTGCCGTCCCTCCTAAACAGTCATGGTAAGCGTAGGAAGTGAGTTGCGTATGGTTGCACACGCATATGTCGATGCCAGCCCGTTGCTCTACGGTGAACCGGATCTCGCCCCCCGGCAATCGTGCCCCGCGCGACAGGTCTACCCAGTCGCCGATGTTCCGGCATGCCCGCCGGGTCGGCTGCCTATCGATTTGATAGGAGGAGCCGCCGACTTACTAGCGGCCATCCTCGGCGACCCCGACCCGCGGTGGTCCGAGGGGCTCATCTCCACGGCGGGAGGGCTGGCGTCCCTGGCTACATGCTCGTCCGTCATGCTCGCCGAGCGGTACGGGCTCGACGTCATGTCAGCCGAGCGCATCGCCGCGGCGTTTGCCCTCGGTCGGCGCGTGATCATGGAGCCGCGGCGCGATCGACCACAGGTGCGCTCCCCCAAAGACGCGGCCGCGCTCGTGATGCCCTTGATGGAGGCGCTGACCCAGGAGCACCTACGCGTCTTGCTACTGGACAACAAGAATCGGTTGCTCGCCAACACACTGGTGTACCAAGGGACGGTGAATTCGTGCCTTGTGCGCGAGGCCGAACTCCTGCGCGATGCCGTCCGCTACAACGCGCCGTCGATCCTCCTGGCGCACAATCATCCGTCAGGATCGCACGATGCATCGCCGGAGGACCTTCAACTTACCCGATCCGCCATCGACGCGGCGAAGCTACTAGGCATCGTGGTCCTGGATCACCTCATCATCGGCGCCGGCTCGTACCTCTCACTGCGGTCGCAAGGGTTACAGGACGGCCCCTGGTCCTGAATGCTGCTCATAGTCGTGAGGGGCGGAAGGAGAAACTATGGCCGGGGACTATGGACTCACTCCTAAATAAGTTGATCATCTTATCCGGATCAACACGCCTGATTTGAGCACGACATTGGCTAATTTATTTGAGTGTGACCAAAATCCGTGGGAAGAGCCGAGGACGTTGAAAGCCAGCGCGCGCTGGGTCATACTGTAGCAGCATCACCCGCTACAGTACTCAAGGAGACGCCCGATGACGTCCAACGTAGACCTGAGTGTACAGCAGATTCAACAGGACTTTCAAGCCTTGATCGCCTACGTCACGGGGCCGGAGACACGCACGGCGACGGCCTACACGGTGGAACTCACGCTCTTCCGGCGTCTCTTGGCGTTGGGAGCCGTGCTGTTGCGCGTGTTCTTCCAGACGCGGGCGGCGGAGCGCCCCGCCGGTCCGGTTCACGCGCCGAACGGGAGTCTGCTGGGCTATCATGATCGCCGGTTCACCACCTACTATTCCGTGTTTGGCAAAGTACGCTTCGCCCGGCACTACTTTACGGCGGTCGGGCAGGAGGGCGTGTGCCCGCTCGACGCGGATCTGAGCTTACCCGCGCGCTGCTATTCCGACCTGTTGCAGGAGTGGGGGACGTATGGCACGACGGACGCCTCCTATCACGAGAGCCAGGCCGCGCTTGAGCGCATCCTGGGCCTCGTGACGAGCGGGGGCGCCCTAGAAACGATGGTCGCGGACGCGGTGGCCGACGTGGAGGCGTTCCACGCGCAGCCCGTGCGCCCGGAGGTGCGGGCGGCGGAGGGGCCGCTCCTGGTGGTGCAGGCCGACGGGAAGGGTGTGCCGATGGTGCAGCCGCCCGCAGGGGCGCGGCCCGTGCGGCTGGGCAAAGGGCAGAAGCGCACCAAGAAGAAGGAGGCGGTGGTGACCAGCCTCTACACCATCGCGCCCTACGTGCGCACGCCGCAGGAGGTGGTGGCCGCGCTGCTACAGGACCGCGACCGCCCGCCGGATACGGTGCCGCGTCCTACGCCCGCGGGCAAAGAACTGCGGGCCACCCTCGACGGCAAGGAGGTGGCCCTGACACGCCTGGCCGCGCGGGCGCGGCAGCGCGAGGGGCCACACATCCAGGAACGGGTCGCGCTGACCGATGGCGCGGAGGCGCTGCAAAAGCAGATCGCGGCCCACTTCCCCCGGCATACGCTGGTGCTCGACATCATCCACGCCACGGATTATCTCTGGAACGCGGCCAACGCGCTGCGCGGTGAAACGCATCCCGACCGCCTCGCCTGGATCCGGACGCATCTGGCGCAGCTCCTCGCCGGAGACACGCCGGCCGTCATCACCGCGCTGGAAGCGGCTGCACAGGACCCGGCGCGCACGGCCACGCAGCGCACCGCCCTCCTGGGCACCGCCGGCTACTACCGCCGCAATGCGCCCTACATGTGCTATGACGTGTATCTCGCGCACGGCTGGCCCATCGGCACGGGAGTCGTGGAAGGCGCCTGCGGCCACCTCGTCAAGGATCGCATGGAACAAGCGGGCATGCGTTGGACCAAAGCGCGCGCTCAAGCGGTGCTCGACCTGCGTGCCCTCCGGCTCAACGGCCAGTGGGACGCCTATGGTCAGTTCCATCGTCAGCGGCAGCATGAGCGCCTCTATGGGACGACTAGTAGTCCGTCAAGCGAACTCTGAGCAGTTGCTCCTGGGACCGCCGGCATCCTGCCGGCAAGCGTTTGCCGGCAGGATGCCGGCGGTCCCAGGGGGTACGACCGGCCCAACTGTTTAAACCGGGCTTGACGGACTACTAGTCCCGTCCCCGAGACAGCGGAGATGTGGGCCTTGGCCGATGCGGCATAGGCACCCCCACCCCTCCACGGATTTTGGTCACACTCAATTTATTTAGGAGCAAGCCCTATGTGACGGAACTGCTCGTCCGAGGCGCCCTGGCGAGGCCAGCGCAGGTGGTGGGGAGGATCATGGGATGACACCGTGGTACCATGCGCCGTCGATGCGTATGTGGCCGGCGCCGTGCTCGTCTGGACGGTATCCCTGGTCGTCGGGGTGTCCGAGCCCCTGGCGCTCGCCGCAGCGTTGGCGATTGTGTTCGTGGGCGCGTGGCTGCTTGACCATCTCTACGTTGCCCCTGGCCGGGCGCAGGAGATCTCTTCGCCGCCGTCATGGGCGCGTGCTCGACCACGGCGACGTCACGCACCCCCAGGCGTCGAGTCGTATAGCCCAAGAAGGAGGATGTTGAGGATGAACTCGAGTAACGGGCCCGACGGCAACGACGCGGCCGCTACCCCGGACCGGGACGACCAACGGCACAACGACGAGGACTTCATGGTGGCCTGCCTGGAAGAGGCCAGCGTGCTGCAGCGACGGGCCACCCTCCGGGAGAGGCGCACACGCGGCATCCACGCATGGGTGCGCGACCCCGACACGGGCCAGACGCTTGCGGTTACCGTCGCGATGCGCGCTCCCGGGGTTCGCTTGCCCGAGGGCAGGCGACTGAGAGTGCTCGGTCGGGGGATCGTCTGGTTCGTGGCCCTGGAGAGGATGGTGGTGGACGCGGAGGTGGATCGCCAGTCAATCGACCCCGATACCGTCGTGTGGATGGCGCGAGAGGCGATCTCGCTGAGCCGCCGCTCCTGGCAAGCCCTCAGGGTCCCGCCCCTAACGGATCCTGATGAGGGGGATGCATGAGCGCCGCCGACGGCGGCCGGCCCCTGGCGCCCGCGGTGGCGTAAGATAAAGGTGGATGGGGGCAGGGTTCCTGCCCTCCACACACAGCGGGAGGGACAATTATGGATCCGAAGGAAATGGTTGCTTTCCTCAACGGCGACGCGGATGACGCCATGCGCATGCGCGCGGCGTGGGAAATGTTTAGCTCGGCCGGCACATTCGATGTCGTCGCGACGGATGCGGTGATGGTCGAGTATGGCGGCGCGGGTACGCGCCCGGTCGCGTTCTTCGAGTTCGGTGTCGTGGTCTTTCTGGGCGACGACAAGCGGTGGGCCATCGACGAGTCCGGCGTCTACACGGCGCCGGATATCGACGCGCGCTACGATGTCGCGCCGGGACGGTGGAGTGTTTCGGTCGGCGGTCATGAGGTGGCGACCGCATCCCAGGTCGAGAAGAAGAGCGCATGACGAATCGCTCGGCGCAACGCGCGTGGATGTTGCCACAAGCAATACTCACGCGCGTTGCGCCGAGGCGGACAGTCCATGGGAGCCACCGATAACCGTGGCCAGCATCCCCCGCCGCTTTCACGGCTGCCCGCACTGTGTAAGTACCAGCTTTGAAGATGCTGCTGGTGAACCTCAATGGAGCCTCGTCAGCAGGTCGATGGCACGCGTGAATACACGCAATTTAACGCACCCAAAACTCGTGCCAGAGGGTTCGCCAGCAGCATCTTTTGATCTGGGTGTTGGGTGCTTTTGCTGGTGCTGTTCGGACGGGACGTGTGGATCGCGGTAACAAAAACCGAGCCTCTTGGGTCCACGAGTAACGTTGCTAAGGTTAGACAACCGAAATGGTTGGCCAGCGTTGCACTATCCTGCGCACATTGCCACGGAATCGGCATCATCTCATGGATGTGCGCGGCGCCGTGAGGCCGGCTGTGGTCGAATGGACCGATATAACGCGCTTGCGTTCATGGCTGCGATGCAACACGGTTGAGCCTAGCAGACGCGATGAGGCGCATGCGTCACGTCGAAGCCACGCGCGTATACTGTCGCGTGAGTTCACGGTCGACGAGTCGACGGCAGAGGGCCACGATGACGGCTGTCAGGCCGACAGCCAGCCCATCAGTCACCACGATCAGGAGAGGATGATGGATGCCAACCAAGTCAAAGAGGATGAACGTCGCGCAAAAGATGGTGATGGCCCCATCGCTAAGCGTGGCAACTCCGCGCGCAATCCAACTCTGCCCAACACCACCATTGGGCTGAAATGGGCCCGGCCATACGACATTGGCTGTGAGGACCAGCGCTGCAAGCATGACCAATCCCATCGCAATAACGGGCGCAATAGAGAGAATCGCTAGCGGAGGGAGAAGGAGGATGCTCGTGCCCAACGCGGCCAAACCGACGGCGAGTACTATGGTTGGGGTCACATAAAATACCCCGAGACAACCCACGGTCGACGATGGGGCAAGCGGCGTCCGCGCCAGGATATCACGCGCATTCATCTCGCGCGACCAGGCGGCGTCGAGCAAGACGACCATGAGTCCACCACAGGACAGGACAACCCCCACATCAATGATGACGTCGCGCAAGATAGGGAGCGTCACGATCGAGGGTATATTATGCGCTCGACCGAATAGACGTAGGCTCCTTGGACCCAATTTTGCCGCGCCGACGAGAACGGCTAGCATAACCCCGGACATAGAGTACAAGCCGATGGCTGCGCGTCCCAGTATCGCCCCGTCACGCCGCGCGATGATCCATTCTTTACCGAGTAGCGCACGTTGCCCACTGCGTGGAGATACGTTGTCCGGCGCGCGCCGAGATAGGGCAGACACGCGCGCACCAGGGCCAACAAGCGCGGTAGCAAGCGGGATAGGACGTGCAAGGCCCCTCCGGGGTCGCGCGCGTCTGGTATCCGCATCCTCCGTATATGCGGCCAAGCCCGCCGCCAGGAGATCGCGTGCGCCGATCGAGGCGACAGCGAGCACAATAATCGTTAGGAGGATAGTCTCACCGGCCAAGGCCAAGGCGGAGGGCCATTCGTGCGAGATGATGGCCGCCAGTGCGCGGCCATCCCACGTAAACGGGGAGATGTCCCATAAGCGCAGGAGTGAATAGGCCATCGCTCCCGCCGCGCCTCTTGGCGCTAACAATAGCACCAGGCGTAATGTCACACCAAGCGTCCCGCTGATCATCGGCGCGAGCAGTGATACGATGGCGCGCATACGGCTGGCCGGGATGAAAAGGAGCAGGACGACCGAGAGGAGGAGTCCACAGGCAAAGGGAAGCGCCGGCATCGACAGGACAATGACGAGGCATGCTATCGCCGATCCCCAGCCAAGAACATGGGCCTGTATGAGCGCCAGGACAATAGGGATCGTTAGGGCGCACAGTGCGAGTGAAAAGAAGGTAAGCATGCTGAGCGCTGCCGCTCCCATGATCAAGCGTGGCGAGACGGGGGTCGCGGCAAAGACGCGCATGTCTAGTGTGTAGACGATCTGGGCGCATGTGATCGTCCCAAAAAAGAAAAACGCGGCTCCCGCCCAGCCGGATATCCCTGCCAGAGTGCGAGCAATCGTCCCCGTATCGTGTGTATACGCCGCATGGATCACGTGCGTGTCGATTACTGTGTAGGTAGGGCGGAACGCAATAACGATGAGCGCGAGGCCGACGATGGACACGATGCCGCGGCGCACGCGCGCCCATCCGCCCTCCGGTAAGCTACGTAGGAGCAGGAGCGCATGCAAACGCAGCAGGAGCATCAGCCGCCCTCGCCGATGGGATTGTCGCGGGCGCTGTGGGTCTACGCCATGCCCGACAGAAATAATCACGATCGTCCCTCCAGATAGCCATCCTTGTTGTCGTCGCTGGCGTCTCCGTAGGCCTCACCAATGGGGCCAAGAGCAGGATTGATGGCAGGACGTGGCGCGTCCTCCACGCCATCCATCGTCGTGCGCGCGGCCAGCCCTTCGTCATCTCCGGTGAGGCGAAAGAAGACGGTCTCGAGATGGTCCGTCGGATTAGCGCCCGCAAGGAGACGCAAATGGCCCATGTCGCCATCCGCGATAATGTGCCCATGATCGAGGACCACCACCCGGTTCGATACGCCTTCTGCTACCTCCAGCCCATGTGTGGAGAGGAGGACGGCCCGTCCGCGACTGGCATGCGCGCGCAAGACGTCCTTGAGGTGTAGCCGCGAGGCCGGGTCCAACCCATCGAAGGGCTCATCGAGGATGATGAGGGCTGGGTCATGGATCAAGGCCGCGCACACCGCTGTTTTTACGCGCGTACCCTTTGAATAGCCGACGATCCGACGATCCGCGTGTTCGCCCATCCGAAAGAAAGCCATCAAATCGTCGATATGGTGGTCAAGCGCGGGCCCGCGCGGGACGCCATATGCTCCCGCGACGAATCTCAGAAACTCTCTCGCCGTCAACCGATCGTAGAGTATGGGGTTATCGGCCATCGAGCCGGTCAGGGCTTTGGCGCGGGCCGTTTCGGCGCGGCCGGCCGCGCCGGGAAGGTAGAGCGTGTGCCCGGCGACACGTACGGTCCCGCGCGTCGGGCGGAGGAGGCCGGTCAGGATGCGGAGCAAGGTTGTTTTCCCGGCCCCATTATGGCCGACAAGGGCCACGATTTGCCCGGATGGGATGGAGAGCGATAGGTCGTCGAGCGCTTTGTGGGGCGCACGCCGATACGCGTGCGTCACATTGCTGGCGTCAACCACCGTCGTCGAGTTTTCGTCCATCGGCTCTCTATCCCCTGCTGAAAATGCATTATGTGACACTCCGTTAGCGATAAATCGCTGCGGCTTCTTGGGCCACGCACGCGGACAATCCCGCCACGTTAGCGCCCAACGGCGGTGTCCCCGTCGGTTGTTGGTGTAGCGGTTGGGCACACACGGTCTGTGCTCGTCCCAGAATGTTGATGGCCGCGTTATGGTCGCGATCCAACGAGAGGCCACATGCCTCACAGGTGACCCACCGCACAGACAGCGTGATCTCCTGCGTGAACCGCTCGCTACACCCTGAGCACGTCTTCGACGTATAGGCGGGGTCTACGAGGCGCAGGTGACGGCCGGCGCATGCTGCCTTGCGCGTCAGGTGGTGTGCCAGGTAGCCCCATCCGGCATCGAGGATGCTTTTCGAGAGATGACGATTACGAGTCATGTGCGTGATGCGGAGGTCTTCGATCGCGATCAGGTCGTGCGACCGGACAAGATCGGTCACGAGTTTATTGAGATAGTCTTTGCGCCGGTGGCCGATCCGCTCGTGCTGGCGCTGCACCTGAGCGACTGCTTTACGCCGATTGCGGCCGCCTTTCGTACGGCGGGAGATACGGCGCTGGATCACCCGTAGCTTGGCCTGTTCCGCACGATACCAGCGCGGGTTTTCAACCCTGTCACCCGCGCTCGTGGTGAGCAGATGTGTCAACCCCACGTCGATGCCAACCTGCTTTCCCGTCGCTGGCAACGGCACTGGATCGGGCACGACACACGAGAAAGCGGCGTACCACTTGCCCGCTTTCTTGCTGATCCACACCGTCTTGATGTCGCCCTCAATGGGCCGGTGCCAGCGCACAGGTAGGCGGCCCACCCCAGAGACCTTGAGCCGCCGCCCCTCGATCTTGAAGCCGTTGCCTAACTCTTTCAGCCCGAAACCGGTCCAACGGTTCATGCCCCTAAACCGAGGGTAGCCTGGGTTGTCACCCGCCCGCACGCGCCGAAAGAAGGCTTGAAACGCTCTATCGAGATCGTCGGCCACCACCTGCAAGATGTGCGAGTGGACGGAGGCTGCATACGGATTGACCGCTTTGCGCTCCTTCACGCGCCGGAGTTGCTGCACCTTTGTAACACTCTCCCTGCGCTCCTCCCACGCCTGCTTGCGTTCGGCGAGCAGGCCATTGTAGAACAGGCGCGTGGTAACGAGAATCGACTCCATCGTCCGCTCTTGTGCGCGCGACGGATACAGGCGATAGACGAAGGCTTGGCGCATCGAGTTCTCCGATATGAGCGTAGGGATTGGAACACCTGTTCCTAGTATATCATCGAGTTTACGGCTAAAGCCGCGCGAGAAACCCGCCTATCCACACGGGATCAATCCCGGTAGCTTGCGACAGGTTTCTGTCAGCTATTAGTATCTACCACTAGCATAAGTGATCATCCGGACAGGCAACAGGGTTCTATCCCCCGTGCGTTGCGGACTGCTTGACGGCCCAAGTCACGGCGCCGCGCTAATGGGCGTCGGAGTGTAGAGAGGAGGTGATGCCGTTGCGCTACCAGTGGAGCGCGTCCCTAGACGAAATGCACTCTGGAGTACGCCACAACACATCACGCGACATGATGGCGGCCCCGACTGCTTTGTGGGAGAGACTGTCGCGCTCGACTGCCGGCGGGAAGACGGAATGGTTGACATAAGAATATGAGGTGGCTGCCATGGAGATAGCGCACCCGAGCGCAGGCTAAGTGGTGCATCCGCTAAGTCCAGCGCGCTTCCTCCACGCCGTTGTGATCGCGTACAGCGGCCAATTCGTGCGGTAGCGACGCGTAAATGCTAGCCGCAAGTGCCGTTGAGGATGGTGAAAGACTTGCCGGATGGACCACTTAGAGCGGGCGTACAAGGCGTTCTTCGAGCGCGGGAGCGGCATCCCGACCTGGAAGCGCAAGACGGATCGACAAGGTATCCGCTACCCGCAGCGGTTCCGCGTCAAGGACGCCCGCATCTATCTCCCGAAGGTCGCCTGGGTGCGCGCCATCTTCCACCGGGAGAGGGGCGGGACACCCAAGAACGTCACCGTCAGCAAGACGCCTTCGGGCGACTGCTATATCGCCATTCAGTGCGAGCGAGGGATAGAACGGCCGACACATACCGGCCCTGCGGTAGGTGTGGACATGGGCCTGAAAGACCTGGCCGTCCTCTCGACGGGCGAGAAGACCCCGCACCCCAAACACCTGCGGGAAGCGGAACGGCGACTGGCGCGCCTGCAACGCTCCCTCTCGCGCAAGGTCAAGGGCCGTAAGAACCGCCAGAAGGCGCGCGTCTTGGTGGCCCGCCAGCATGACCACGTCGCCAACTGCTGACGCGACACCCTCCACACGCTCAGCGATCGTCTGACGCGCGACTACAGCACGATACGGATGGAGAACCTGAACATCCGCGGGATGCTCAAGAATCACGCGCTGGCCAAGGGGACTGCCGATAGCGGGTGGGGGATGCTCATCGGCTTCTGCCGCTACAAGGCCCCGTGGCGGGACGGGATGGTCGAGCAGATCGACCGCTTCTACCCGTCCACGAAGACATGTCACGTCTGCGGCCACAAAAATGACGCCCTCACGCTTGCTGATCGGTCGTGGATCTGTCCCCACTGTGGGACCCTCCACGACCGGGACGTGAACGCGGCCAAAGTGATCCTTGCCGCGGCCGTTGGGCCAGCAACTCCCGCACGCCCACCACACCTACCGCCGGAGCGGCGGAATGTCAAGCCCGCGGAGACGCTGTCAGACACCCCAGCGTTAGCCGGGGTGCAGGCGTCGATGAAACGGGAAGCCCGAGCCCTTTAGGGCCGGGTAGCTCACGGGCTAACCTCGCGCAGGAAAAGCGGGTGGTAGTGCAACGTCGCCCTCCACGTCGCCTCGATGGAGAAGGTCAGCACGGTGTCCCCGCCCGGCGCGGGGCGCGCGTCGTAAACCTGGCCCGATGCCTGGGGAAGCAGGCGTGCGTCCGTGCCAGTCGGTACGGCGATCGATCCGTCGTCGAGGGCTTGCTCGGCCGCCGCAAGTCCCACGTCCCCGGCAGCGCATCCTCCTCCGATCGGGACGGACACCGGGCTTGTGAAGGCGGGCGGGGGCGGCGTGACGCCGTCGGGCTCCGGTAATGGGGTTGGGGTCGGGACGGTGGTGATCTCCGGCCCCATCTGGCATGTCGTCGACACGCCGCTCGTCGTTGGCGGCGCGCCTGCGGGGAAGCGCACCGCGAAGTCGATGCGTTGGGTCGCGGCGAAGGCGAGCGGAATGCCGGAGGTCAGCACCGCTGTCTGGTGATGGGCGGTGAGATAGGAGGGGATGTCGCACACGGCGTCCGCATGTGGGCCACCCGCGCCCGCGCCCGCGCTGTCGCCGTTGGTCCACACGACATTGATGGCACTCGGGAAGCCGGCGCGGTCGTGCGTGACCGGGCGGATCTCGGCCGGGTACGCCGGGTCGTGCGCATATGTCCCCGAGATGGGAGCGGTCGGCGCGCCGCAGCCGATGTCATTGATGCCGTAGGACTCGGAGGTCACCGTCACCGGGACAATATCCGCGCTCGCGCCGTTGCCCAGGTCGGAGAGCGTCAGGCGGACCCCGTCGGGGCGGTCGGATAGGACGGGGAGAAGGTGCAGCGGTCGACCGATGGGCCACGAGAAGTCGGAGGGGCGCGGGTTGTGGTCGGAGGTCGTCGGCACGAGCGTGTCGCTCCCCGACGTGCTATCGCCCTTGGCATCGAAGATCCAGGCGTAAGGCTGGGGCAGCGGGGCGGCGGCGAGCGTCAGCGCCCCGCGAGGCGGGGTGGGCGTGGCGGTCGGGGGCAGCGGCATCGGGGTGTCCGTCGGCGGGATGGGCGTGGCCGTCGGTGGTACCGGCGTAGCCGTGGCTGGCGGGGTTGGGGTCGCGCTGGCCCCGAAGCGCAGTAGCGCTCGCTGCGACGCGCCGAACAAGGGATCAGCCAAAGTTTGTCCCCCGTCGGCGAACGTATACCCCACGGTGAGGCCCGTCTGATAGGTCGCGGGGCTGCTCGCGGCCACGTCGGCCCAGCCCTTGGTGGTGTCCGCCGTGAGGATATCCTGCTCCCCTCCCGGCCCCGGTTTGGCCGTACTGACCATGCTCAAATGGTAGGTCGCCGTCGTGTAGCGGCCGATAACGCTGTCGGGCACGGGGGTCCACCAGATGCAGGCAAGCCGCGGGTTGCGGTCGCAGTGCATGCCGGTCGGGTCGTAGTACGGCCCCTTCGGGTCGGCGTAGACGGCGACGCTCTGTCCGTCGCCGAAGTTGGCGACGCCGCTGCCGTCGGCCAGGGAGCCGAAGAAACCATTGTCCATCACATAACGCCCGACCTTGAGCCGGTAGGTGGCGCCGTCGCGGACGGTGACGGGGGCGTCGATGAGCGCCCGCCAGTTGTAGGGCTGCGCGCCGATGGCCTGGCTGTAGGGTCCGAAGCTCGCCGCGCCGTGTTGCGGCAAGAAGGTTGTGGTGCCCGTGTAGTCCGTCGACTGTTGAACATAGGGGAAGTCGGGCGCCGGCAGGGGGATGCGATTGTCGGATCCGCCGCCGCCCCCGCGGCCGACGCCGCTACCCGCGCTCTCGTCCACGTTCTCGAACGCGGGCGGCGTGTTGCCGATGGTGCTGAGTAGGCCGTCGGCGACGCGGCGGTCGCCGGACACGGGCTGGCTCGTCCAGTCGTACTCGGTCGATAGGTGAGCCCGGTCGCCGAGCGATTGCAAGTCGTAACCGTTGTTGACGGTGTTCTGCGCGTACGTTGTCCCCGCGTCGCTTGTGAGGTTGATTTGGTCGTGGATGTGGGATTTGATGCCGGGTCCCGTCTGGCCGGCCGGCGCGACCTGCATGTTGACGAGGTAGTCGACGATGACGGACAGTGCCGTGGTCTTGTCCTGGAAGCGGAAGGTGACCGCCAACTCGTAGGAGCCGGGGTTATTCGGGGCCGTCCACATGCCCTCGTAGTAGTAGAGGCTCGTGGCCCCCTGGACCGGCGCATCGGCGTTGCAGGACGCGTCGACAAGCCAAACCCCTCCTTGATACGCTCCTGGATCTAACTTTTGATACCCGTTGTTAAGTACCCGCGTCTCAGTGACATCCGGTGCTCCCCCGCCCGGCAGCGCGTAAGCGCCGAGATGCACTGGTACCGTCGCTCCTGGTTGCACGACGTTCTGATCGACGTAGTAGTCGGCGGTATGCGGCTGCTGGGCATTGGGCAAGGCGAGATAGGAGCTACCGCATACCTGATTAGCTGGCTGTGCCAGCAACTTTGACATGCCAGCGGCGCTCCCTACACCGGCAATTGCTGCAAGGAATACCAGTGGGAGTAGCGTTTGACGCACTACTCTCATAACGAACTCTGCCATCGGTATAAACCGCCAAGTGCGCCTGAGGTGAACACAACGCGTGCTATGGGGACATACCAGAGATGGGTTGTGAGGGTCGTATCCATGGCTGGGAAATCGAGCGTTCCGTAGGGTTGCGGGCCCCGCTGCGTGGTATTGGCGACAGCAATCCAGGGGTCTTGATCCGTCTTCGCGTATAGGCCTGCAAGCGGTCCATTATGCAAAGGGGAAAACGTGGTGATCCAGCCGTTGCTAGCGCGGACGCTTTGATCAAAACCTCCAGCCACGGGGAGACCTGCGGACAAACGCCAACGTGCGCCGCCGTCAGCACTCGCATATAGACCATCACGTGCCGTCACATACAATGAACGCCCCACCCAAGTCAGGCTTGACACGGAGGTGGCGTGTAATTGCCCCGCAAGTAAAGCACGCGTCTGCCAGTGAGCGCCAGCGTCCGTCGTGCGGTACAGCGTTCCCTCGCGCGCCAACTCGTACACGACGCGTGGGTTCCGCGGGTCCGCCAAAAGCTCGCACGGACGGCCGATGAAGTTGGATTGGGGCTGCGGCACATAGAGCCATGTGCGCCCGGCATCCTCGCTACGCAGCACGCCCACATCGTTCACCGCCGCGTACAGCCGGTGGCTGTCGCGCGGGTCCACCAACACCGCATAGCCCGCTGTCGGCAACGCCGTCCCCGGCGGCTTCGCCCCGATGCTCACGATGGGCGTGCTCGTGGTCAGCACGTCCTGCCAGGTCCGGCCACTGTCAGTCGAGCGCACTACCAGATGGGCACCCACCCCCGGCGTCGGCCGGCTGCAGGTAGCATCGAGGTCCACGCAGCCGGCTACGTAGATCGTGTTGGCGTTGTGCGGGTCGACGGTAATGCTCATGGGCGTAAAGTCGATGGGGAGCGCCGCGTGATTCGTCCAGGCGGCGGTGCCATTCTTCGGGAATGCTTTGGGATCGGTGGTGCTGATGTTTCGGGCCCAGGTGGCGCCATGGTCGTACGAGACCAACCAGGTGCTGCCGAGCGAGCTGACCGGGTTGACCGCATAGCGGTCCTTGCTGCGCACGACATAGACGCCGGCAGCGTAGAGCACGCCGCCTGGTGCCGTGGTCATGGCGGTGACCTTGATGTGCGGGAGCACCGGGCCGCCGCCGTCGAGCGCGGCAAAGCGTGCTGGCGCTAGCCGAACTGCCCCTTGCACGGATGCCCCGCGTCCCCCCATAACGCAGGCCAATATGAGTGTCGCCAATCCCAGTTGCCGTATCGCCGTACGCATCGTGACCTCCTATAGTTATTTGTTCTCTCGTGCTCTGCGTGAGATTCGCTCCACCTTTCCATCTATGGTACCGCGCCGTCATCTTCATCGCGTGGCGCGCGGAGCATGGACGTATACAAAAAGCCGGTATACATGCGCCCGCGTATCTACCCAAGGTGCCATTTGCACCAATCGCTAATGGGGTAGGCCGATCAGGGTGGGGAGAGTATAAGGGGAGGGCTGTGTGTAGCAGCTATATATCTATATCGAGCACGGAGCCGAGGAGGCTTGTGATGAGGAGCAGGACGAGGATGATAGTCGCCGGGAAGACGATGACACACCCAAGCCCTTTACATAATCCACGCCATCGCTCACGCCACGTCAGTCCTCGTGTTAACAGGTATAGCAGCGCCCATCTATCATAGCCATCACCAGGACGCCGAGGAGCGCCTCGGGGGGGAGCGTGGAGAAGGTGAGCGTGGCCAGGATGAAGCAGAGGATCCCGACGGCCGACCATCGAGCGATGCGCAACGCGCGGCGAGGATACGACACATCGGCCAGCAGGTCGTCCGCCATCGGGCCGAGCCACCAGTGCAGACGACGGTGCCGATCCTTGGCGTTAGTCGCGCTAGGCGGGACATTGATCGGGCCTGGAGGGGTGGGGGCGACTTGGGCGTCCCGAAGGAGTAACTCCTTCAAGCCCCGTATCTCGCGGCGCTGCGGCGCAGCAACAACGGCGAGCATGGCCTCGATACCATCGAGCGCGCGATATGCATCGTCAACGGAGAAGGGCTGCTGGTGCATGCAGTCGTTGCGGACCCGCAGCAGGTAGCGGACCAGATCCCGTTCCTGCGGACCGAGGCGCGGGCGACAGAGGACGTCCCAGTGCTGGAGCATGACTTTGAGGAGCGCTTGCACATCCGGCGTGGCCCCCGCCTTGGGAGTCCATTCGCGGCTTTCTCCGATAGCCGATTATATTCCCCTTGCCAATGCGGGCCGTAGCGGTCCTGGAAGATGCCCTCAACGAACGGTGTCAACCCCTTCAGCAATACGTCGAGGCCGTGTATCACGTATTGGCGTGGGTTGCTGCGGAACGCTGTGTTCGCATGCATGGTGTATTTCCCTTCTAATCGCTGCTCACTGTCTCCGGCAACGCGCCGTCGTCCTCTATATCTAGGACGCGCTCGATACGGCTGCATAATGGGTGAAAGTCCGCGCAGTCCGTATGCGCAAGCCCGATAACTCAATCTTTGCTCGCTCTTCTATACAGAAATACACCCACGGCCCTATTGTACAAGACCTCTCGGTAGATGACAGGCTGAATCACACCGTCGTCGCAGGGCGAAATGAGGTCGCGCCGCTGTTTCTATTGTGCAGTGCGCCAACCGGGTGCTGTGCGCCGTAACACATGCATCCCAAGAGCCGAAATACACGCGCCATCAGTGTATCCGGCCGGGGCTAGCCGCCCGGCCGCCGAGGAGGCAGGCTATCAGCACAGGCGAGTAAGGGAGGTGGTTGCTGTGATTGTCTAAAGGGCTGAGAGGCCCTACATCGTAACCGAGAGAGTCTAACAACATGATAGAGAAAAGCGAACCGGCCATAGATGCAAACTACGACCGGTTCCTGATACAAGGGGAAAGGTACAAACCCCATGCACCAGTACGATAGCACGCTCCACGCGGGGAATCAACAGATTATCCGCCTGCACCGCTCGATGCTCCCGCTCGACCCTACCTACGAGCCTAGGGCGCACGATCCGGGCGACCCGTCGGCGCACGTCCCGAATCGGAACTTCTGGGAGGCGTCGGACACGCTCGACCAGTTCTTCGACGCGACCCGCAGCTATACGGCGCTCGTTCACCACGGGCACGCCGACTTGGCCGCAGCGCTCGTTGCCTCGCATGACGCGGCGAGCCTCGCCCATCTTGGGGGGCAGGTGGCTACCATCGCGGCAGGTGAGGACACAAGCGGCGACATAGCGGGTGCGTGCGGTCCCGACGTGGGCGCGCTCACGGCCCTCGCCCTCTGGCTCGCCCGTGCGGGTACGGCGGGGTGCGACGCGACCGGCGTTGCCAGCGCCGCTCCGAAGCGTGATCGTGTCGATGCCGAGTGGGCCGCAGCGATCGCCTCTTTCCTGACTGGCGACGACGACCCCATCCTCTAGCGTCACCCCGTTGACGCGTCGGCTCGCCGGGGGCGGATCGGATAGTATCCGATCCGCCCCCGGCACCCCCAAGCACCATCGTAGCGAATGGTTCCGTCGATCCACGCGACCATGCAGGGCGGCGTCCGATGCCGCCTGTGTACCCATCGATTCGATACCCTATCCCGATCGATCCAATACGTCATCGCCCGTGCGGACGGCATGGGCGCCAGAGGAGACTATCATGATCCGCAACTACGAGCGCCAGGTCTGCTACGCCGTCAGCGTCCAAGGTACCATTGACACCATCCCCGTCGAGGTTCAGTGTGACGGTGCCATCGAGGAGGTGCCCGTCGAGGCACCGACCTACATCGTCCGCGTCGTGCCCTCGCCCGTCAGGTCCATCCCCGTGTTCGAGATGCGCGTCATGGGCGACGATCAACCACTTGCTGCTGCAGCCGCGAAACTGTCGCGCGACTACGGCATACCGGCCCACCTCATCATGGGCTAGGACGGCCCGCTCTACCAAACGGGCGGCACGAGAAATCTCGTGCCGCCCTGATTGCGCAGTCCCGCCCGTCGCGCATCACCCAGGCCCCGACTCGGGGATCGGGGCCTTTATCGAAGTCTGGTCGAGGGTCCTCGCGGCCCCCACGCCCCCCCGACAGTTAGAGAAATAGGGCGTACCTACGGCGTTTTACTGGCATCCTTCTCATGTTATACTCTCATGCGAGAGGGCAGCAGGGCTAGCTACCCTGGGAAACCGGGAACCCCTCTAGGGCGTATGGGGACGCGCAAGCGGACTCCTGGGGTTTATGTGGGGGGTGCGCCTGGGAACCTTCATGAGACATTGAAGGCCACGACTTCTCGTAGGTACGTGGGAGCAGCGCACCCAGGCTTCCCGCCCTCTCCTTGCCTTCCTGGACAAGCCGACCTCCTGACGCTCATAATGGGGTACGTCCGCATCGCGATGGACGGATTAAGAGGGCTCCAATGGCTGAGAGGAAAAAGCATGCCGCTCTAACGATCACACCATTGCTGACACGCGAGTCACTCTACGTCGGGATCGACATCGGCAAGAAGGAGCACGTCGCCGCTTTTATCTCACCCACATTGTTGCGCCAGCACGAGCGTTTTGAGGCGTGCCCAATTCTGCGTTTCGAGAATAACCGGGACGGCTTCAGGGCGCTTATGGACCGTATCCGCAGCTACGTACCCCCCGATCAATGTTTTGTGCTCGTTGAGAAGACGGGGCACTACCACTTGCCGTTGCTTGACTATCTCCTAGAGATGGACCTGACTGTGCATGTCATGGCGGTGATGGAACGCCCGCGGGACATGCTCAAGACGGACAAGCGAGATGCGCAGCGGTTGGCCAACCATCTCTACAATCAATTGGAGTTGCATGTCCAGGTCGCGGATAAGAAGCAGGTGGTGCGCCCGGCCTTGCCGCCGAGTGGGGCTGCCCTGGAGCTGCGCGGCATCATCCAGCATCGGCGCGAGTTGGTCCGTGAATGTACGCGCCGCCGCAATAAGCTCACGGCTATCTGCGACCAACTTTTCCCCGAATTCACCCACATCTTCAAGGACCCGAACGGGCCGACAGCTCTAGCCGTGCGTGCGGCGCTCCCGACTGCACATGCTGTAGCCACTGCGAGCCTAGCAGACCTGTGCGCGCTACGCGTATGGAGGCAGCCATCCAAAGAAAACCTTGCTCGCTTGCAGCAACTTGCCGTGCAGACAATCGGCGTGAAGGATCTGGCCCGCCAGCGCACGCTAGCCTTCGAGCAAGGGCAGCTCATTCGTGAGTTGCGCCTAGCGCAGGAGCACATCACGCAGCTTGACGCCAACATCGAACAGACCATTGCCATAAGCCGTGAGGGCTGCATCTTGACCTCCGTCCCTGGAATCGGGATGGAGAGCGCGGCGGTGCTCCTCGCAGCCATCGGTAACATCTTGAACTTCCCCAACGCCGCCGCACTCAAGGCGTACTTGGGTTGGTCCCCACACTTGACTCAGACCGGAACAACTTTGAACAGCGCCAGCCTGGCGCCCGCGGGGACTCGCGCCGCGCGGGCAACCATGTACTTGGTCGTTATGAATGCGATCCAGAAGGACAACGCGTGGGCTAGTTTGTACAAGCGATTAGTCCCAACGAAGTGCGCTTACGATGAGCGTAAGGGTGATTACGTGGGCAAAAACAAGGTCATCGGGCGCGTGGCCGGACAGATGATCAGCCAGATTTACATGCTGCTGAAGACCGATGCCGAGTTGCTAGCTACCCTGTCGCCCGGGCGGGAGCCCCCGCAGCCGCTACTGTACGACCCCGAGGTGCATCGCGCCCATGTGGCCGGAGGTTATACCCCAGCCAAGGGGCGTCCGATCCCGGCGCGCATCGTCGCCTTACCCCGTCGCTCCGCCGAACCATCTGATTAGGGCCTTGCCCTAAATCGCTACCCTAGCCCGTACCGCATCGACCACCTGGCGAATGGCGTCGGTCATCAAGGCTGGCTCATCACGCTGGATGAAATGGCCGCTGTGCTCGGCCATTACGACATCCGCGGCCAGGCCGGGGAGGTGCGGTCAGCCTCCCCGGTAGCTCGCCTTACGCTGGCGGTACGCTTGGGCGCGCAAGGCGTTTTGCTCGCGCTTCACCTCATCGCGGCAGAAATCGCAGTAGATCGACGCCGGCCCCCGCTCGCCCTTCGTAACCATCTCGCGCTCGCCACACCGCGCACTTGATCCGCTTCTGTTTGACCGCCATTTGCCCCCCCTTTTAGGCCGTCACGCAAGTATTATAGAAAACCTGCGTGACGGCTGTCAAGTGCCCCCCGTTCTCGCTTGGGGGCGTGTGCGGAGCCTCCACGGGCGGGGGATTGGAGCGGAGGGATTTGCGTCCAGATTCGCCATCTCTGCCACCGGCACGAGCCTATCATATCCTAGATTTGACCCAGAGGCCGTACTTAACGGTTGCCAGGCGCAAGGTGGGGGGAGTCGGCCTGCTAGACTGGCAAGACGACGGGGAGAACTCCAGCGCCCATCACATCCTGAGTTCTCCCCGTCGGCGCAGCCTGGCGCAGCAGGCCGACCAGGGGCGTGTCAAGGGTTTAAGCGGAGCGGCCCTTGACACGCCCCTGCCCCACCGGCAGTCGCTATGACCGTCCATTGTTGAGCCAAGGATGCCATGAGACATAAACCCCACGCGCTTTAGCCCTGGGAGAATGTCAACTGTGCTCAGGATTATCGTTCCAGATCTTGTCGATAACCTGCTTGGTCCCACTGATAGCGGCATCCTTGTTGATGCCTGAGAAGCCGCCGTCCTGCTCGTACTCCTGGATGACGAGCGCGGGCATCATGCTTTGGATCTGCATCACGAAGTTTGAGGTATCGGTGAGGTGCCGCTGGCACAGGTCCGCCGTCTCCTGGTCGTTGAACGCTAGGGCTGTGGTGTGCAGCATGACGTAGGAGATGAGGGATTGGTTCAGAGCCGTGTAGTCGTCACGGAGATCCTTCGACGCCTCCTCGTTGCGCACCTGGTCGTACAGACCCGCGGCGACACCGGCAACCGCGGCGACGGCCTGCTTGACGGGGTGCGTCGGGCTGCCGCCGAGCGACTGAAGCCGCGAATCGAGTGCCGTCAGATGGTTCTCCAGCTTGCTATGGAACGTTTGCACCTGATCAAGCGCTTCCTGATGCCCCTGCGGGAACCCCTTGATCTGATTCTCAATGGCTTTATCGATGTGCGACTCGAGCGCGTGCATATCGCCAAGATACTTCGTGATCGTTTGCACTTCTTTAGACTGGCTAGAACTAGACTGAGTGGTCATGCGTATATCCTGTCCTTTCATCACATCTTTATGCGTATGGGAGCGCCTGTGGATAGGTATGTCTCTCCTACGCACGCATGGTGTCTATGGCAAGATGCATGCCCGGAACGGGTCGATGGTCGATGGTCGATGGTCGATGGTCGATGGTCGATGGTCGATGGTCGATGGTCGATGGTCGATGGTCGATGGTCGATGGTGAAGCGTAATATGTGGCGCGAGTTCGTCAAGCGCTTGTCCATCTCACGAGCAAGTGATCTCGCCAGCCCTACTAACGACCATCGACCATCGACCATCGACTAAATACGCAGCCGCCGCGCGCTCTGCACCTGCGGGAGCCTTTTGACCACCTCGAAAACGTCGTCGGGGACCGCCGTGTCCACGCCCATGACCATGATCGCCATGCCCTGCGGCTGGTCGCGACCGAGCTGCATGAAGCCGATGTTGATGTCCGCCTCGCCCAGCAACTGGCTGGTTGCCGCGACGAGACCGGGCCGGTCCTGGTGGCGCGTGACGAGCCAATCGCCTTCCGTCAAAGGCAGGTCGAGCCGGTAGCCGTTGATGGAGAGCAGATGCGGCTGACCGTGCACGGCCACGCCCGTCAGTTCGACCACATGCGCGTCGTCGCGCTGCAAGCGCAGCTGCACCGCCCCACGATAACCGCCGTCGGCGGCCGCGCTCGACCGCACCTCCTCGATCCGCAGACCGCGCTCCTCGGCCACAAGCCGCGCGTTGACCTGGTTGACCCGCTCGGCCGTCACAGCCGAGAAGACGCCAGTCAACGCCGCCGCGACCAGCGGACCCAACTCCAGATCGGCCAGGTCGCCGGAGACGCCGACGCGCAGAGCCGTGAGCGGCCCGCGATCCCACTGCACAGCGAGGACGCCGAGGGCGTGTGCAAGGTCCAGGTACGGAGCCACGTCCTCAAGCGCACCGCCGGAGACGGGCGCGTTGACCGCCGTTGGGACTGGCGCGCCGCGCAACGCGTCGAGCGTCGCGCGCGCCGTCCCCAATGCGACGTTAAGTTCGGCTTCGTGCGTGGCCGAGCCCAGGTGCGGGGTGGAGACGACCCGAGGATGGCTGATCAGCGGGTGATGCGGGTCACGGATGGGCTCGCCCACGAACACGTCGAGGGCCGCGCCAGCAATACGCCCCTCGTCAAGCGCGGCCAACAGCGCCCCTTCATCGACGATGCCGCCGCGCGCGCAATTGATGACTCGCGCGCCGCGCGGCAGAAGCCCGAGCGCGCGGGCGTTGATGATGCCGCGCGTCTCGTCGTTGAGCGGCGTGTGCACGGTCAGGAGGTCGCAGCGCGGCAGCAGATCGTTGAGCGAGGGACACAGGGTCACATGCAAGCGCTCGGCCACCTCGGGCGCGATGTAGGGGTCGTAGGCGAACACGCGCAGGGAAAGGCCCTGGGCGCGACGCGCCACCTCGCTGCCCACGCGGCCCAGCCCCACGACGCCGAGCGTCTTGCCCGCCAACTCCATGCCCAGGAACGACTTGCGCTCCCACTGGCCTGCGCGCAGCAGCGCGTTGGCCTGCGGCAGTGAGCGGACCATCGCCAGAAGCAGCGCGGTGGTGTGTTCCGCCGTCGTAACCGTGTTGCCCGTCGGCATATTGAGCACGAGCACGCCGTGGCGCGTCGCCGCCGGCACGTCGATATTGTCGACGCCCACGCCCGCGCGGGCAACCACACGTAAGGCCGGCGAGGCTCCGAGCACAGCGTTGGTCACGCGCGACTCACTGCGCACGACTAGGGCGTCATAGCCGCCGTCACGTAGCGCCTCGATAAGACCGGGCTCATCGAGCCCGCGCTGCTCACGCACCTCGGCCCCCGCGCGCAATATCTCCAGCCCCTCGGCCGCGAACGCGTCCGTCACCAGGATACGGGGACGCTCCCCGTCCGTCTCCACAGTCATCGCCTGCCCCATCACGCCTCCATTGCACTTTGCTTCACGACGTCGTCAATTGGCGCCACGTAGTATTGTCTCAGATTGGGCATAGTGGGCGTTAGACGAAAAGCGGTGGTACAATGAGCGTAACGGTCAACGGTCAAGGTGGACCCGCGACAGCGCGGGACCCTGTTACGCAAGAATGGCAACACATTATGCTCGTTAAATGCGTCGTCGATAGCGTCCGCATCAATTTGGCGAACAATACCCGCGTCGTCATCCTCAAAGATTCCAAGATCGAGCGTTATCTGCTCATCTGGATCGGCGAGGATGTCTCGTATGCTATCGCCTCGGAGCTCCAGGGCGCGCGCCATGAGCGCCCACTCACCCACGATCTCATGCACGCGATGATCGAGCGCCTTGGTGGTGAGATCACCGAAATCGTCATCAACAAGCTGGAAAACGATGTCTTCTACGCGCTTATCACCTTGCAACAGGGCGATACGCCGCTGCAGATCGATGCGCGCCCCAGCGACGCCATCGCCCTAGCCGTCCGCATTGGGGCTCCAATCTACGTCGAGGACGATGTGTTGGCGCGGGCGTCGGTGAATGTGTCGGCTCCCGAAGAGGAGGATAAACTTGGCGTCTTCCGCGACTTCGTCAACCAACTCGACTTCTGATTACTGACCCATAACCATAGGAGGTCGTGGCATGGCTGGAGGTAACACCGTTGTCATCGCGCTAGAGGATCTATCGACGGCCGGTCTCGTGGCGGTCGAAGGCGCGCACGTTGTTAGGGATACCGATGCGGCGTCCGTTGTCCTGCTGCATGTGCTGGATAACCATCCCGTCGTCGGGGCGATGTTTAGCGCCGGTGGGCAGTGTCTACAACTCACCCCGACATCCGAGGAAGTCGAGATGATCTTTAGTCTCGCCGAGCAAGTGCTCCGCGCCGAACTCACCGCCCTAGAGCATGCGATCCCCTCTATCGATCGCGAGGTCGCGGAAGGGAACATCCCGGCGGCCATCGAAGAGACCGCCACCGCGCGCGACGCCGCCGTCATCGTCCTCGGCGCGCGGCGGCCACACGCCTTTGGACGACTCCTCCACCCCGACGTGCGGTCACACGTCGCGACCCATGCGCCGTGTCGCATCCATGTCGCGGCCCTGCAAGAAGTAGTTAGTAGCTAGTAGTTAGTGCTAACTACTAGCTACTGGCTTCACAACAAGCACCGGGCACGGCGCGTGGTCAATCAGGAAACGCGCCTCTTTGCCGATCGACTTTGGGCCGACCTCATAGCCGTGCACGAACACGACGAGGAGGTCGGCCCCTTCGTCGTCGAGCAAACGGCGTATCTCGTGCTTGGGGCTGCCCTGCAATAAACGCGTTTCGACGCGCGTGTCAGGCCACGACGCGGCGATGGCCGCGGCGCGCGCTAGCGCACGTTCGCCGCCCGCCCGGTCGGCCGCATGCATCCGTTCATCACCCTGACGCGCCGGCCCACCGGGACGGAATAACCGCCGCGCCGCGCCGCGCTCCCACTCCTCGCGGCCCCCTGTATCGAGGACGTGGACCAGGAGGGCCTCCGCGCCCTGCAACGGCGTCAACCGCGGCAACCGCCCCAACGCATCCTCCACCAGACGTTCGTTAATCGCCACGACAATGCGCATCATTATGCCTCCTCAACACTAACCACTCGTCACTCCGAGCACCACCGCCCCAACTACTAGCATCAGCGGCGTCACGATCAGTCCAAGACGCAGGTACTGCAGCGAGGAGACCTGAAGCCCGCGTTGGCGCAACAGCAGCAACCATAGCATGGTCGAGAGCGAGCCCGTCGTGGTCAGGTTTGGCC
>JAABUW010001064.1_pt1 | contig 48955 bp, 77 predicted proteins | sample 5560081 | NCBI WGS metagenome assembly JAABUW01 (sample SAMN10711882, study PRJNA513363) | rock metagenome | isolation source: Antarctica rocks | place: Antarctica: Victoria Land, Knobhead sud | reverse complement strand
CATTGGGCTGGACAACGCCGCAGCATTACCGCCGTTTGCCGCCTTCCCTCGCCTTTTCAGCCTTATAGCTGCCCCTACTAGTGTTCATGCATCGATGAGCCTGGGATGTAATGTCGAGAAAAACAAAGGCGCCGTTCCTTTAAACTCACCTGGTTGTTTGTGTGTTTTGCCTGGCCTTGACGCCATTATTGGCCTTCGCTCATATCCAGAACACAGCACATCGCCAGACAGCTAACCGTTCCGGACCGCTCTTGCCTGGGCTATGTTGTGCCCCAGTGGTCTGCTTATCGCCTTCCAGCCTTCGCTATCGCCATGAGCATAAATCGCTACCCCTATTCGTGTCCATGCATCGATGGGCCTGGGATGTAATGTCGAGAAAAGCAAGTTCCTTTAAACGGCGGTGCCGGATTTTGGAGCTTTTCGTGCACATGTCGCCTGCTGCTCTTGATGCATGTGAGCCTGCTGGCATTGCCCTGGTATTTCAGCTTGCTTGACGTCGCAGCTGCATGTTGTCACCCCGTCAATTCACGGAAAACCCACACGAAAGTCCAATAAGGAGACCCGCTGGCCGGCACCAGCAATGACCACCCACACGAAAGTCCAATAATGAGACCCGCTGGCCGACACCAGGAAAGACAGTTGTCAGCCAGGCTGCAGGCAGCTCAACCCCTCTGCACCTGACGGCCTCTACGACTTTACTTGCCGCCTTGCACGTTAAGGCGGCTGTGCCTCCAAATGTGTACACGCTGCATGCGTCATTCCCTCATCTCGAACCTGCCAGGCTAGGCTCAGACCACGCCGCCAGAGGGCGGCTTGTCATCGGCCGCCTTGAAGTCGCGACGCACGTGCCAGACCTTGCAAGCAAGGGGAGACCAAATCTGATTGTGTGTAATATGGTGTGGCCAGCATCAGGTACGGCTACGGCGGCAGCTAGTGCGGCACAAGCAGCGATGCAAAACAAGTAAAGAGGCGAGCCGCATTTTCGATATTATACTATAATGCACCTCCCACAAAACTGTGGAGACAAACTTTTATGTTTATGGAGCCTGTCGGCAGCAGGTGGCAGTCCTGTGTCCTACATCATCAGCGCTCCGCCTCTCTCGGCCGTGAGCAAAAACCTTTTGGAGCGTCGTCGGCTGGAAACCCCTGACTAGATCCTGACTGAACGGGTCTGCAAGTCTGAAGTGCACCTCCTCCATGAAGTCCTGCGCCGCGGCCAGCATCGTGTTCGTTCAAACTTCAGAGAGTCGTCAGAGGTTTATTTGAAGTAAGGGGGAACAACACACCTTCTCCATGAAGTCCTGCACTGCGGCCAGCGTCTTGTCGCCGTTCAGGTCGTTGTATTTGTGGGCCGCCAGCCGCTTGGCCTGCTTGGAGGTGATGTTGCGCAGGTGCGGCGGCCCCTCCGCCGTCAGCACCTTCTTGATGACCTCCGCCACCTGTCCGCCAGCAAGTGGAGGTGGCTCACACAGGTGTACAGCGAAACAAAATGTTCTGTGCAGCTTTTGCGCAGGTGCGGTGGCCCCTCCGCCATCGGCATTCAGCACCTTCGTGATCGCCTCCGCCACCTGCACGCACGATTGCACAGCAGTTGCAGGCGGCCTGGTACGTAAAGATAAAACAGTTTTTGCGCAGGTGCGGCGGCCCCTCCGGCGTCAGCACCTTCTTGATCGCCGCCACCACCTGCGCGCACGGCAGGTGCGCGCGATTCGAGAAATACAAACAGGTGTTCTGCGCAGGTAAGGCGGCCCCTCCGCCATCAGCAGCAAGACCTGCGGTGCAATGGATGCTGTCAGGCGCTGGGGGCGTCATCCCCTGCGGACAGAGAAGAAGCATCATTCAAGCAGCTTGTGGAATGTATCTGTACAGTCGGTCACCTCCTCGGGGCGCTGCGCGCCGTGCTCCAGCTGCATGCTCTCCGCGAAGCGCGGCCAGAAGGTCTTGAGCATCGCCACATACTGGTCGTCGTACTCCTCGAACTGCGGCCCAGGTGGAATAATGCATTGAAATGCTAAGTAGAGCTGCTGTCAAGAACATGATTTGTTTCCCAGTGATCTATCCAGATACTGGTCGTTGTGCTCCTCAAACTGCAAGCAAATATTCCTCATATATAGTTCACACGTGGACATGCTGATGGTGCAATCATAATAACGAGCAAAACCATTATTCCTGTTTGCGTTGGCTCCGCAGGCTGGTCGTCGTGTTTGTTGGACTGTGGTGAACAATCAAACTCAAAAAAATAAGATTGTCCAGCCTCCAATGGCGGCCTTCCAGAGGCTGGCGAGCTACCATGCCTGAAAGGCAGTCTGATGCTTGCCGGCGTCAAATGCTTCTACCTGCTGCTTAATTGAGACATTGGCGCGGGAGACTTGATGTGTAGGGTGGGTGGCTCACAAAGCGCACACACGATGCCAGCACCACGAACATCACCAGCCAATGGTCGTGGCGGCTGATGATGGAAGACTCGCCAGCTCCTTGACGAACAGCGAACTGGACTAGGCGCATCGCCACGGCATCCGGCTCGACGAGGTTTGTCAACCCGAAATTGAGGCGTTTTAGGGCGGATCCACCAGCTCCTTGCCAGACAGGGACATGGATGTGGTGAGGCGCGTCGCCACGGCGCCCGGCTGGACTGTGAGGCGTTTCTATATAAACCCACCAGCTCCTTGACGGACAGGGACATGGATGTGGTGAGGCGCGTTGCCACGGCGCCCGGCTCGACGAGGCTGACATCGACGCCCAGCTGCGGCAGCGTCAGCGCCATCGCCTCGCTCAGGCCCTCCACCGCAAACTTGGTGGCACAGTACGCGTCTGCAGGTTCCAGGCAAGGAGGCTGTCAGTGGGAACGAAGACAGCTCAGGACGCTCGCCCAAGCCACATTGTATGGTCTCTCAGGTGCTGCTAATCACCCACATATTATAACAGCCAGCGGCACGGAAGCCACAGACTCATCTGCTGGATGCCAGCCGTCCCAACGCCCAGCCTGCTGCGCATCTCACCGAGCACCTTTCGTCGCATGACAGCTGCGCACCGGCGAAGGGCAGGCCGATCAGGCCGGCGGTGCTGCTGATGTTGACGAGGAGCGGCCGCAGCGGCGCGATCGCCCCCGCGCCCTCGCGCATGTACGGCAGCGCCGTCTTGCTGCACCGCACCGTGCCAAAATAGTTGACCTGCAGCAAGATGCAAACAACACGAGGTTGGAAAAGTAGTGCAGTCCAGATCAGATTCTTGCGATTGCGTCCACGCTGTCGCGCTGCCAAACTGACCGACAGACAGACTGCCTCCGAGTTTCGCAGCTTTACGAGACAGGCTAACAGACGCGCGCACCTCGAAGGCTCGGTGGTGCCAGTCCTCGGACATCAGCTCGATGGGGCCGATAGGCATGATGCCGGCCGCATTGACCAGCACGTGCACGCCACCCTCGGAGTTGGCGATCTGCATCCCGGCATGGCGAGGATGGTTGTTCATGTAATGATCAGTTTGACGGCGGCCTTTGAGTTGGCGCCCTGTGCCTTGGCACAGCCAGTCACCTGGTGAAATTTCGGCTTGGTGATGCAGCTCAGGTGCTGCGGCTCATGCACTGTGCGTTTGCAGCGATGGATCAGGCGACCATTCAGTCCCCCACGGACGAACACTTGCCGGGTCGCTGTGTCGCAGGCGGTGGTTCGGACAAGCACCTGTCCCAACGCAAACTCCTTTTGAACCGCATGAGAGGGCAGACGCGGGCGCACCCCTGGGATGATGGTCTCCACGTCTTCATACTTGGTGACGTCCATGACCTCGGGGCGGATGTCGGGCGCCTCCTCGTGCAGCGACTCCAGGGCCTCCACGTTCACATCCGTCGCCACGACCTGCCAGCAACACGTACGTTCTCATATCAGTGCGCACCAAAACCTGCGTGTCAGACTTGGTGTTGACGCAGCGCGCGAAGCGGTGACATGAATTGAGCTTGGTGTTGACGCTTGCAGGTACATTGATTCGATGGGTTCAACTCCAGGGCCTCCAGGTTCACATCTGTCGCCACCACCTGGCAGCACACGAAGTTTAATACGCGACGTTTTCAAACGGGCAGCCAGACGTGAAGCGAGGTTGATGTTGCGGACAGCGGCTTGCTTGGGTGATTCGATGGGTGATATTGTGAATTTAGTGTGCGGCGCAGCGACGCGGCATGCGGCGGAGCGGCAACCCTTTGGTTTGCGTCCAATCGTGGCATGAGCAGCTGAGCACAGGCTGCATCAGGCACAGCGATCAAGCTCGACAGGCAAGGGCTGCCAAGGAAGAGCGCTGCCGGCACTTGAACTTGTCACACTTGGTGTTCTGCGCTTTCAAAAAGAACTTGTGTGCAGACGGAGAGCATGCTCGCATGTGTCGATGAGGGCCGAAGAGATTCGCAGAGCTGCACACGTCATGCATTTTCGCTGATGAGGCCGACTGGCGAGTGCCGCCAGAATGCGCAGCATTCGCGCCTGCCGCGCCCAAATGACCCTCGCCATAGACGCTGACGCCAGGACAACGACGCCAGAACTAATGCATTCTTGAACAGGTCAGTTGACTTGCATTTTACCTTGAACAGGTCGGTTGACTTGCTGAGCAACAGCGCCGTTGCCCTTCCTATCCCGGAGCCTGCACCGGAGATGATGGCCACCCTCCGCATGGTAAATATCCAGCGGCAAATTCGCAGGCTCCAGGTGAGCTTGTCTTGAGTGTTACAGTCTGAAGCTCGTCCTGACGTTGCTGCGAATATCTTGCGTGCAAATGCTGTTTGCTGACTGTGTGTTTCGGAATGAACACCGACACTCAGTAAGGACGATGGCCACTCGACAGTCGTAGAATCTGCCATTCTGTGGAATGCCCATTCAAAGATATCAAATCTCGTTCCACATTTCGAAAAGTTTGCCAAATGATAACTGAACTGTTTAGTTGAGCCAGCATTGCTTTTCAGAACAAATGTTCGATGGAAAGTCCCTCGGCGCAGGCAGGCCACTTGTTTCTTTGCATGCATTGCACGATGCGGCATGCAGCCCGGCGCAGCAACGAATCGCACTACACAATCTGAGACGAGTCCCAGAGATTCGCTGATGCTGACACCTTGCTCTGCTTCCAAGACACACATCCTGAAAAATGCTCAGGCCCCATCACCTGGGGCAGCAGTGCGCCGTTTTCTGGTGCTTCATTGAGCTCCTCTGCACAACAAGTACTGCCCATCATGGCTCCGGCTGTGAAGCAGCGAGACGCGCCGTCAGCCAGTGCTGCAGGAAGCTAAGCAGGACTTGCTTTTGCAGCCATTCTAGGAAACTTTCAGAGTATACAGTCGGGCAGGACGACAACCCACACACCTCGATCGCGCTGCAAGTCGGCCCGCATCTGACGCGCAGCCGCGCCAGTCCAGTTCTGAAGCCAGCCGAAACACCATGACCCTGCTGAAGCTGATCAAGCGTGCACCGTGCCAGCAAAGACATAGATTGCCGCGAGGATTTCGTCCCCCTGCAGGTCGCGATACTTGACGGCGGCCAGTCTCCGCGCCTCGGGGTGCGGCATGTTGCGCAGGTGCGGCCGCTCCGCGGTCAGCACCCCCATGATGCACCCCGCCGCCTCCAGTACCTTGGGACAGCATCATTCAACATGATGTGTCTTCAGGTCAGACCGCGGTGTCCGGACGCCGACCTGCCTGCTGCAATTGCTCTTGCTTGTGCCTTCTCATCACACGCACAGCCTCGATGCGGCTGTGCGTGACTGTTGCACAGGGGATGACACGGGAGAGGTGGGGGCCAGCAAGGTTCTCAGGTACCAGCGAATCAGACGCTGTGAAAGTTCCCGGCTCAGCGGCCTTTGACGCACCTCCTCAGGCCGCTGCGCGACGCCTTCTGGGTGCATCGAGGCCTCGAAGCTCGGCCACCAGGACTTCAGCATGTTGGTGTACACGTCATCGCCACTGCCGCCGACCTGCGGTTGCACATGACGACTTGCAATATTATAGTGCTGAGGCAGCCCTGCTGCGATGACGCAAAGGTTTTGCACCCTTTCACGCATGTGCCAGCAGAGCGCCTTGGTGAGAAGTCAATCACCTGGTCCTGCACGGACTGCGCCTGAGAGCGTTTTAGGTCTGTGCCCGTGGGCCCCGCCGGCCGGCTCGACGACGCTGACATCGACGCCCAGCTGCGGCAGCGTCAGCGCCATCGCCTCGCTCAGCCCCTCCACCGCAAACTTGGTGGCGTTGTAGGCGTCTGCAGGCCCAGTACACTGTTCACACCAGCTTCGGCAAGGCGGCTGTTATATCAAGTTGTGTTTCAAGGCGACCAGTCCTGCTGCCAGGTACCGGCTGCAAACAGCGGCAGCATGGCTGCCCACATCTGCAACGCCATGGGCGCTTGGTGAGCCATTGACTGCGCCTCCAGTCAGGGCTTACCTGCAAACTGCAGGGCTACGAGGCCGGCGGCACTGCTGACATTTATCAGGTGGGATCGCTGTCGCTCCGCCGCCGCTGCCGCCCGCAAGTGCGGCAGCGCCGCTTGGTGCAGGACACCAGCCCAAAATAGGTGATCTGTGAGCGAAGGACGACTGCGTTGTCAACACTAGCGCATCATGTCCTCCTCGGGCCCCTGATGCCTTCGACTGGGCATGAAAGTGAGGTCCTGTAGGCCTGGGTCTCTTGAACAGCGTGTCCATGCTGATCAATAGGCAGTGAAAGACAGCCGTCAAGGCAGGCCAGCGGCATATCACGTGCGGCTTCGTCACTCACCTCGAAGACCTTGCGGTGCCACTCGTCTGGCAGGCGCTCGATAGCCTCGATTGGCATGATGCCGGCGCTGTTGATCAGCACATGCAGGCCGCTAGAAGACTTGGCCCTGATGGACGCAAATGCAATGCATGATGCACTACGAGTCTGATCAATGTGCTGTGAATGGTTGCCCAGAATGCATATTCATCTCAAGGTCATTGTGCGGATCGACACAAGAGCGTTTGCCCACCCCTGAGATGACGCTCGACGCGCTTTCGGGTTTTGTGACATCCATGACTTCCGCGCGGATGTCTGGCACCTCCGCCACAAGGGCACCAAGCCTGCCTGTGTCCACATCGGTCGCCACCACCTGCACGAACGCAGCATGTCATAAAACTCTTGCCCTTACAGGACCTACCGCATGGAGATTGGTACAGGGAGAGAAAGAGCAGCGTCTGCGGAGGCACGGCGGAGCGTCAATCTGCGCTGCAGGTGGCATGACGGCGTGCGATCCCGGAAGATCAGGTGGTATGAAAGTGGAACTTAACATAGTGACGTAGAATGAGGAGTGACCGAAGACGTGCAGTGCCACTGCACCTTGAACAGGTCTCTGGCCCAGCGCGATTGCGGTCGCCCTCCCAATGCCGCTGCCTACGCCATCAATCCGCTGCCTTTCGTATCATTCTTATTGACATTTTGGGCCGGCTTCAAGGCTTCTCGCCAACCTGCACAGCAGTGCACATCCGTTTGCCGTGACGTGGGCGATGCTGACGAGAGAGCGTCATGCGTGATCTCGAGGAGTGCACCCACCTCCGCCGGTGATCAGAGCGACCCTTTGCATCTCGTAGGTGTAAATGTCCTACTTGTGTCGTCCACAAAGACTTTTAGCGCCTGCCGGGGGTCACGCGCCTGTTTCGCCGTGGCTTCTGGCCGGTTGAATGGCTGATGGCCTCTTGCGCACTTGTTTGCTGCCAAGCTAGAGATTGCCGCCGCGCTCTGCCTGCTAGCCATCAAATGCTCAGAAAAATCAAAGACTGATACACATTGGTTGGTGGGACCCGCAGAGCGGTGATCATTGCTGATGTAACAATTTCGGATTGAAGAGTGGAGACACTGATTTCGATGGAGACTGTTGCTGGTACTTGCACGAGCGATCACAGGTCTCTTGACAGATCTGATCCAGAAGTTTTGCAGATGATGTAGATCACGTTCAAATGCTGCTGAGGATGCTGTTGGGGAGTTTCGCTGCCGTTCATGTGGACTCTGCAAGCAATGATGCCGCTGACTCTACCTGAGTGTGAGCAACATTGATTGCCAATATGCGGCGACCCAAGCTGGAGGTCCCTGCAAGCAGCAAGCCTGTGCATGTCGACTCCCGATGTCGCCTCGCGCCCAATTCACAATATCTATGCTGGCGGCGCCTGTGGCGCGGGTGCTGCGCTTAGAGCGGTGGCAGCCGCCTCAGCCTCAAGTCGCGCATTCAACGCCGCATAGTCCACTGTAGCACCTGCACATGATTGAAGGACGATATAACGTGTATGATATGGCCCAGGCCTGTGGTCAGCGATGCGGCTCTAACACGCAAAACATGCAGCATACAACCAAGCTGCAATATCAGAGCTGCAGTTCGAACACTGAACAGCGCCAGTGTGTCTGGGGTCGCATGCCAAGGATGCACTCCTCTGTCATCGTTCCTGCCAGCCACAGCGCTTCACCAGTGCAAGACGGGCAGGGCTGATGCACGTCTCGCCACTGCAGCGTGAGTCTGGTAGGTTGGCAGTCTCCCTTCGATACGTATGCTGTCAATGTCACATCAGAGCCCTGACAATCGCACCTCCCCTGCGCCGCCGCTTGCTTGAGGGCTCGCCCGCCTCCACAGCAGCGCCCGCCGCCGCTGCTGCCGCGTCTGCCACGGCAATCGCCACTACCGGCACCAGCGCCGCTGCGGCCGCTGCCAGGTCGGCGGCGCCAGCCTCTGGCGCCGCCGCGGCGGCCGCGTCGGCGGCGGCCGGCGCCTGCGACGCGGCCGCCGCCGCGGCTGCCCACTGCCGGGCCTCGGCCGCCGCGGCACGCTCCTTCTCCTTTGCCCGCTCGCACTGCGAAAGTTGACAGCTGTCACAAAAATATGTGTCTAGACTGGAGGGACAGGCAGAAGACATCCAACCTGACTGTGGCGTCAGGCACTCCAGTGCGAAAGGTGGCGCATGCCCTTGCTGCCGTTCACACCATGTTGAATCTCCGAGTTCGACACAACTTGGAGCAGGTTACTTGCATGTTGGCCTGTTGGGCGAATTGCAAAGCCACGCGCCCGAACAGAAGCTGGCCAACCTTGGCCCCGGTGAGGCGGGAAGGGAGGCGGCGCACTCTCCACTTGGCTTACAGTCGACAACAATGATGCAAAACATGCAACAAAGTCCCTGGTAGATACCGAGAGCAGCACTGCCATAGGGCCTCACTCGCGCGTCGGCAGGGTGCCAGGCCTGCGAGTGGCGGGCGGACAGCGCACGCACGTGCGCCGCGACGGATCGCGCAAAGGCGGAGACCGGCCCGCCCTGAATACGGTAGCCGCCCTCCAGCGCACTCACCACCCGCCCCTGGCAGCACCTGCAGCCCAGAGATACATAATTGTTGTTTACAAATGGGTATTATAGGGTTTTAGCTCGAGCCGCCCTGGATGCGGTAGCCGCCCTCCAGCGCGCTCACCACCCGCCCATGGCAGCACCTTCGACGGAGGAGCGGGATGTGATCACATTGACTGCGCTTTGCAAACTCTGGCGAGCCGGTGGCTGCCCTGCGACGCGGCGTCAGGACGGCAGACCACGAGCCGCTTCGCTCGCTTCGGCAGCCGCCTGTTGGGGGTGGCATCGAGCAGATGACAGGCCGGCTGGGCTCGTCAGCTGCCAAAGGAAGCTGTGAGGCCAAGCAAGTAGTTGTTACTCAGTCTTCACACCTGTTGGCGACCTGCACGATCTGGTCGGTGACCCACTCGTACTCCTTCTCCGCGATGCCGATGTAGCGGTAGTTGAGGTCGTCCTTTTTGTGCGCGTCAAAGCCCGCGGAGATGAAGATGATGTCCGGCCGGAAGCGCACCACTGCCGGCAGGATCTGCGGCGGCAGCAGCATGTGAGGCTGAGAATTGCTTCTTCGAAGTCTGCTTACTATGAAAACTTTCTCCATCCAGAACAGGGGCATCGCCTCAATATGAGCCAGATGGTACCCAGGCGTCAAGCATTGCATGGCACCATGCCGGACTCGTGAAAGCCGGAGGCGCCGCTGCTCGCCCCATGCTTGACAGCAATCATGGTGTTGGGGTTGACACGGACGCTGTGGTAATGGATAGGAGAAAGCTTGTACGAAAGCTGAACCTCGCGGACACACCTTGTCCCGCCAGGCGTGCCGCCGGCACATCAGCCTCAATCCACGGACTTCACTTGGAATTTTGGTTGTTGAGTTGTTTGTGTCGGTCTTATTATGAATGCACCTTGTCCCGCCAGGCGCGCCGCCACATTGCGACCTGACCGCCGGGCCCCGGCACGCCGACGTTGATTATGCGCGGGCCGGCGGCGGGCGCTGCCTCCCCCGCGCTCCTGGCAAACTCGCCGTCTGGGTCCTCCTCCACCGCGTCTGGGTCCGCTGCAGGGTAGAAGGGACGAATGAAATGACGAGGACTCTAAAGAGAAGTCGATGGGGACTGTGAAGGGGTTCTGCTGAGCTCGTTGCCGTCGAAGTCCTCACCCGCCGCGTCTAGTTCCATGGCAGCCGTAGCAGTAATTCAATTTTATAGAATAGTTCGCCGTCAGGGTCCTCTTTCGCCGTGGCTGGGCCTGCTGCAGGGTGCGTCAGGGAAGCACCCTTCAGCATCGAGAATTTGGTGCATTGCGGGGAGGGCTGCATGCAACCGCGAGCTGCATGGCCGGAGAGTGTGCACGACAGATTGGCAGCCTGTCCCAGCGTGAGTGCAAGCAGGACTATACAATATTGACTGCACAAGTCGGAAAATACGTTGATCCTGACCGGCGGTGTCGGTGGGAAGTATGTACCGGCAGATGCAGGGGCTGCGGGCGCTGGGGGAGGCTCTGCTGCTGCCTCTGCGGCGTCTGCGACGGCGGCGGCTGACACTGGCGGCGCGGGCAGCCGCGAGTCTGAGGTCCCGCCCGAGCCCGGATACACGAAGGAGTCCACCGATGGGTGCTTGGGGCCGTAGCCCTGCACACTGCGGGAACAAACATGCAAGGTCAGCGAATCGGCTGGCACCCACAAGCCGTATGCAGGGCCTTGAAGCCTGAACAGGCTCAGGAGCGGCAGGTGCACATCAGAACATGCTCGAGGCGACTCACAGAAGGACCGCAAAAGTAGATCATCACAGCGCAGGGCTCATCTCAGCAGGATAGCGGATTGCGCGGCCGAGCGGCGTAGCAAGTCCGCACCTGGCGAACAGGATGTTGTCCTTGTCGTGCTCGTCGAGCCAGGGGCGCCACAGCGGGAAAGACTGCACGCCCTCCGAGAAGGGCGTCTTGAAGGCGTGCCGCGCCATTGTTGGCACAACGCCGCCGACGCAGGCCTCAGTACCGTTGCCGTGGTGTACGTCAAAGTCAAGGATCGCCACCCGGCGCACGCCTGCGAACAGAGGGGATTTCGTGAACAAATACGTGCACCGCTGAGTTTGGTAGCCTGGGGAGATGCTCCGCGTGCGTTGCGAGCTCCGAGTCTTCCGCGTCTGCACGATCTCAATGGCAAGCATTCTGGCAACACAAACACCCTGGTGTTCAAGTCTTCCTTCAGCTGACGCACCCTGGTGGCGGTACACGTTGATGGCGTAGGCCGCGGCGATGGCGATGTTGTTGAGCAGGCAGAAGCCGTGGGAGCCGAGAGGGTCGTTGGCGCACGTCACCACCCCCGTCGGCCCCGCGTGGTGCCCCGGCGGCCGCACCGCACAGAACGCATTCTGCGCCTGCGTCGCAAGCACGGGGTCAATCATCAGGGACAGGCTTCTGGTCTGAGGCAGAGTCGTAACAGCGTCACCACAACTGTCGGCCCCGCGTGGTGCCCCAGCAGCCGCACACACAGAATGCTTTCTGCGTCTGTGTGTTTAATTTGCATATTGGACAGTATTTGGTATGGCAAGCCTCTCAAACGTGCCACGACGCCCATCATTTGCGCGTGGTGCCCCGACGGCCGCACCGCGCAAACTGCGTTCTGTGGCCGTGCCGCAAGTACAATGTCAAAGGACATGGATAGGTATTGGGTCTGGGGCAGCGTTATGACAGCGTCTCCTAGCCCCTCGGCTCCGTGAGGTGGCCCCGGCGGCCAAATTGCGCAGAATGTGCTCTGTGCCTGTGTGCACAGAAACGTGTGCATCCATGGGGCGGCGCCACTCTCAGTCTGGGCATGCGTGACGTTAGGGGTATTTGATGTAGACAACAAATACCCCTAGTGGACGTTCTTCCGGCAGCCTCCCTGTATCAAACTGCCTACCCCATGCGGCAGCCGGACGCCGGCAGCGACGAGATCCTCATTTCTAGTAACCGAGAACGATGAGACACAAATACTGCCATGTGCTTTCAAGTACCTGGCCGGTGAGCACAGTGTGCAGGGCGCGGCAACTGGCGCCGCCGGCCCTTGCCGCCGCCAAATGCCAGCATGGACGAGAAAGCAACTGGAAGCCAGCGAGGATGGCACAGGAGGACTAGGATACGCTTTCCATTGCTGGGCTTCTAAATACCTGGCCGGTGAGCACGGCGTCCACGGCGCGGCAGACGGCGCCGGCGGCCGCGAGCGCCGCACCAAAGGTGCCCTGCGAGATGGCGGTGTCGCCGTCCAGGTGCCCGATGGCGCCCGGGCCGTCCTCCGGCAGCGCCGCGGACATAGTCTGGAAGAAGTTAGCAGAAAACGAAGCTTACACAGGTCAAAGTCGACATAGTTGTACATCGCAGAACCGGTGGCTCCTCCGGCAGCCCCGCGGACATCGCCAGGCAACGAACGTGATCTGCACAGTGATTGCAAATGCGACATCCTCACAAATTTATGGCAGCACCCCAGACTTCCTCGCGGGATCCTACAAGCAAGTGCATCTGCCAGCGGCTGTGGCCCCGCAACGAGCTAGATTTCGAGTCAGATCTAGAGAGTCGCAGCTTCACCTGCAGCTTGCGGATGTAGGGCCAGTCGTGTACCCGCAGCACATCTCCTAGCGCTGCGTGCTGGCTGGCCTCATCCCAGGGGAGGCCTTCAAATTCTACCGTGCGCAGGATGCCAACGCCTGCGGGCAGACGGTGCAAGGCTCAGGCACGAGCACAGGCGCGCTCTTTGTGTGTCGCGGCGTCTCCTGGCGCACTCTGTGTGCCCAAAGTGCAATGTTGTGATGCGCTTGTTGCCTTGCCTGGTTCCAGGTCTATTTGCAGGTTTCTTGGAAGGTATGGCTTGCAGATGATCGCTGACAGAAATGAGCTGGGTCGTGTGTTCCCAACTGCCAAGCGGGCCTCCTCCTCCGCACCTGGGTCTGTCAGGACGCGCAGGCGGTTGACGTTTTCCGGCGGCGGCGGCGGCCCGCCCCGCCGGATGGGCTCGGGCGCCGTGAGATGCTGCCGGCACTCCGCGGGCGCAAACAGCCGCGTGTTTGCCGGCGGCACCGACGTTGGCGGTCCATCCAGATCCAGCACCTCTGGCGCCGCCGTCAGCGCCGCCGCTAGCTCCTGTGCAGGTTGGGGTGAAACAGTCAGCATCGGCGGGCTATCCAGATCCAGCACCTCTGGCGCCGCTGCGCCTCAACCGCTAGCTCCTGCAAGGGGTTGCACATGGTTCAGCGTTTCAGTAGACAAAGTTGGGTGTCAGCGGGGCGTCCAGATCTAGCACCTCTGGCGCCGCTGGGCCGCCGCCAGCTCCTGTGTAGGTCGGAAAGGTCATGAATTTGAGAATTATGAAAAGCTGGGTTGGGCATCGGCGGGCCGTACGGGTTCTTGATCTCTGACGCTGCCACCATCGCCGCCGCGAGCTCTTGCACAGGGTGTCACCGGCTGGTCAATGTGCAAGGCTTGATCTGAGCACGTTTTGGGCTGTTGACGGCTTGCCGACTTCCCAGGCGTCACAACGTAGCGCTGTTGCCGGCTGCACCCTCCGCTGTGCACTCTCCGCTGCCACCCCGCTGCACCCTCTGCTGCACTGTTCCGCATCCTCCGCTGAATCCTCCGCTGCACCCTCCAATGTGCACGCTCCGCTGTGCACTCTCTGATTTCGCACTTCGGACCACGTACTCATACTCATGTGAGTGATACCGAGATGAGTGCATACTGATGCATGTCACAGATCGCACCGCGTGGCCGCGGCGGGCGGCAATGCTGGCCGGTGTCTGGTCCCGGCGGTCCTTCGTGCCCACCGCCGCCGGCGCCGCATTGTGCAGCAGCGCCGTGCAGCGCCAGCAGCCCGACGCCGCCGCGGCGTGCAGCGGCAGTCGGCCCACTTTGCTGGCCACCCGCGCCGCCCGCCGCGGGTTGGCGCTGCCTACGCGATGAGTGTGGCCGTCAAGGCACAGACGTTACATGTGTCAACTTGCAAAGTCGACACGCATGTCGTTGCCCCTGGCAGCTGGACCGTCATGTGATGCTATGCTGTGGCAGCTATCCTGCCGTCCCTGAGGGTGCAGCGTTTGTATGGTCAAGCACGTCAGCCATGAGGCCCCACCTGTCAGGATGACGGCGAGCGCGGCGCAGTGGCCGCCCCTCGCAGCAGCGTGGAGCGGCGTCAGACCCTGGCGGTCCTGCGCCTCCGCTGCCGGCGGCAGCGCCCCGCCGCCCATTGCGGCTATCTCCTCGGGCGGCGCGCCGGCCGCCGCCGCGGCGGCGGCCACGGCGGCGGACGCCTCCGCCGCCTTCGCCGCAGACGCCGCGTACGCCGCCGCGAGTGCCTCGGCGAGGCCGGCGAGGCCAAACTCCGCAGCCCAGTGCAACGGCGTGCGGCCCTGGTCGTCCCTGCATGAGGGGACACACTGGTGCTTGGCGTCATGCGGATGGACTGATGGACTGACGCGGCAGACAGGGAACCACGTCTCATCGCGGTGGCGTCGGTGAGGGCCTGCCCGTTTCAGTTCATCAGCGTACACATTCATGGTGGCTGAGGCACACTACAGCGTCCCACCGTGTGACCGGCTACTCGCAGCAGGGCGCTGCCACAAACGTTCTTTGTCTAGGCACTCACCGCTGGGTGGCATCGGCGTCCGCCTGCAGCAGCAGCTGCACCGCGGTGGCGGCGAATTCCGCGTGCGCAGGCAGTGCACCGACGGCCACAGCGGCGTGCAGCGGCGGAGACCCCTCCACGCTCACGCTGGTGGAGGCGCCACCCTGCAGCAGCAGCCGCACGCACTCCAGCTGGCCTGTGGCACAGCAGGATGAAATGTCAAGATGCTGCCAGTGTGCCCCCAGTGCTTGAGATGCCTAGGCTTCGGCAAGCCTCAATGCAATGGTCCACTAGAGACTTCATCGGTCATCGATCTCAACAGACATCATCTCTGCAATAGTGCCATGGCATGGCAGGACAAGGCACGGCTGACAGGTGGCATATGACGGGAGGCGCTGGCACAGCAGGCGAGCCGGGCGCTTGCCGTGGGTGATCGCCAGGTGCAGCGGTGTGCAGCCAATGTCGTCCCTATCGTTCACCGTCAGCGCGCTGGGACCCGTGCGCAACGCCGCCAGCTGCATGCAGTACAGAAGTCTATCACGACACGAGCACGTCATGGACTATTTCGTGTGCAAGGTCATGTGGTGCATATCCGCGGCATGGTGTCGACGCACCATGGGGTCCAGCTCCTCCAGCGGCGTGCTCAGGATGGCCAGCAGGCGGTCCAGGATCTCCGTGTCACCGGTCGCAGCGGCATCATGCAGCGCACTGCGAGAAGCAAAAACAAACAGGGTTGATTCTCACGCTGGCAGCAGCGGCGCCATCTTCACTTGCAGGACCGTTGTGCGAGGCAGGAGGAGACAGGGCCGGGAAACACATCGCGCACTAGTTCAGGCCTCCCGACTCGTCGTCCTCGCTGCTGGAGCCCTCCTCCATGTAGTGTTCCATTGCGCCTGCTGAGATCACTCGGCTTCAATTGTGTTGGCAGCAAATTGAAGCGGGGGCCGGCCGCAGCTAGTGCAGCCGTTGGAGACCAGCGTACGGGCGGATTCGATACGAGCCTGAGAAAGATGAGTAGAGAACTGGTTTCGATCTTCAAGCAAACTCGAACCTTTTGGAGTGGCCAAAAAACTTTTTAGGGTTTTGAACGCTTTTCACAGCCTTCGAATTGGGGCATAGCTCTTGGTGATGAGGGCCGCCACGTCACCAAGATCCAGGGGGAGGGAATGCTTCAAGCGACTTGGGGCTCTGAATCGCTGCGACACAATCCTCGATGAAGTGCACGAGTCACGAGCGGTTGAAAGTACCGGCTGCACCTGAGCATTCATCTCACACAGTCTGTTCAGTTCCTCCAGGAAACAAAACAGAGCGTGCGTACTGTTATTGCGTAGTGCTGGGACACAGCTTCTGAGCCCCATCTCGGGCGCCTGCAACGCCTTACCGGCGCAGCGGACCAGCGCAGCGGACAAGTCCCCATCATTTTGAATACCGAGCGCCGTGATATTCCTGCAGCTTGGCAGCCTTGTGACGTCTTAGCGGCCTCACCAGCGACGCGAGCATGGACTTGGCGACGGAGCCGTCCCTCACTCCGCGGGACGGCACGCGCCCCAGCGCGCCCATGTCAGATGTCGAGTTTGACTCGTTCCTCGGCTCCGCGGAGTTCCAGGTGCGCTTGCCAGTCGTGTCTCTGTGTCTTTACGAAAGTCGTCATCAATTTCAGCCGCGGCCAGCGCTCCTTCGCGCGGTCCAGCCTATGCGCGCCACTCATGGACCAGAGGCGGAGCAATAATGCAGCTCTTGGCGCCCGACGCGCGTTGTTCAGCTCTAGCGCTGTGTTCAAACTCCCGCGTCTCACTGCTGCATCGTCGGCCTTCGCAGGACCTGCTGGGCCCGCAGGACGGCGCCGGCGGTGCAGCGGGCTGCACGGACACGCTGGGAGATCCCCTTAACGGCGCCTTCAGCTGGGGCGCCGATAAGCCGCTGGACGCATTCCTAGGGTGAGACCTGGTCTCGAAGCAAAACAGAACACGGAGCCTATTTGCTCCACAACAACTTACTGCACACGCAAGTCAGCTTGCAACCCGGCAAAGGCAGCTGATTGATCCACTGGGCTCGGTCGAGGGCGCAGGGCTGCCAGAACATTTCACCGCCTGTGAAATGTTGGTTATCCTCAGCCACGTTTGACCATGCGAATGCCGCTGTGCTTTGCCTCACAGCCTCACACACATACTTGGAACGCAGGGATGGCAGCGGCGGTGGATCGCTGACAGCGGATCTTCGTGCAGGCTCTGGTGGCGATCTGGTATCGGCGTTGCATTCGCCGTCGCCGACTTCAGACCCGACTCGCCTGGTGAGCCCAACAGCATCCTAGCAACTTGCACAGGCGACTGCAACAGCCAAGTGCGTGATCTGCCTGCCAATCGGATTCAGTGAGATCCCGTGCTGATTCAGTACGACTGCTGTGCCCTTCTCTGACCCTTGCTCTGCCGTGCGCACTGCAGGAGACAATGCTGCCCCTCTCTGACCTGGAGCAAATGGGCGGGCCGCCCTCCCGCAGCCACACCCCGCTGCTGCCGGCATCCGCACCCCAGTCTGGCTGCGCGACGCCGGCAGCAATTTCCGAGGCGGGCGCCCGCTTCGCAGACGCGACGCTGGCGTCTCCTGGCGACCAGTATGTGCGGGCGGACGAGGACAGTGGAGCATCCTCATCGCAGGTACCACACAATCTTGAATTTGTGTTGATCTGTTTTCAATGCCTTGATGCGCCTCTTCGTGCATGCCTGCTGTCACCCTCTGCAAACTTCGACAGAACCAGTCGAGATTGTGTGATTGAATGTCCACTGTGATTTTCGTGCCAGTGCGCACTTGTGCCGCATCTTTGCCAATGGTGCAGCAGGAGTCGGCGGACATGAGCAGGGGGCCCAGCCCGTGCGTCGCCAACTGGCCGATGGTTGGCATGGGACCGGCCGGCGGCATGATGCCCGCGCCGCACATGCAGCAGGCGCCGCACCTGATGCCTGTCAGCGGCGCGCCGCCAGCACCGTATGCATTCGGCGGCTTCTTCGCCAGCGGCGGCAACGGCATGGCGGGCGGCATGGTGGGCGGTCTGCAATACGGTGGCGGCATGACCGGCATCATGCCCGGGTACATGCCCAGCGGCATGCACAGCGGCATGCACCCTGCCATAAAGGGCAGCGGCGGCGGCGGCGGCATGTTGTTTGGCGGCGGCATGCCCGGCGGCGGCATGCACATGGAGTATGGCGCCGGCGGCGGCGCTGGGCCCATGCAGCCCATGCCGCTGCCGTCGATGTGGCCTGGCGACAGCGGGACCATTTGGCTGCCCGGCGGCGGCGGCATGTTCCCGATGCTGCAGGGTGGCGACGGCAAGAGCCAGCAGTTCTGCGGAAAACAATTTGCCAACTTGCAGGAGCCGACGGGCCAAACCGCCAGCGGCTTGTGGAGCTCCAGCGGCAGCGTGCAGAGCTCCCAGAGCGACTTTGCGCACCCGGCGTTCCCCCAGACCGTGGCGCAGGCGGTGGCGCCGCCGCAGCCGTCGCCGACGCAGCCGCAGCAGCAGCGCCAGGAGCTGCACCGGCGCAGCATGGACGAGCTGCCTCCCAGCGGCCGGCTGTCCAGCGAGTGGCAGCGGCCGCAGGGCGGCCAGGCGATGGACGCGCAGGCTGCGGTGCCGCAGCCGCGGGCACAGCGGCTGCGCTCGCACCGGCGCGCCGCCAAGGCGCAGCAGCAGCAGCAGCAGCAGTCGCCGCAGCAGCTGAAGGCAAACTCGGCGCCCAAGTGCAAGCCCGAGCCGGCGCCGCCAATGACGCAGCAACAGGCGGCGATGCAGCAGCAGCAGCAGGCCGCGGCAATGCAGCAGGGCTTCTACGACGCCATGGGCGCGTACGGCATGCCCAGCCAGATGCCCGCCGGCATGGCGGGCCTGCTGCCTGGCTGCATGGCGCCATGGCCGGCCGGCTGCGCCATGCCCACAGGCGGCGCACTCCCCATGATGGTCTCAGGCGTCTACAGCAGCATGCACAACATGGCGGTCGCGCCGCTGCTGGGCGCGGCGGCGGCGTCGCTGTCGCAGCCGCAGTCGTCCGACAGCACGCCGCAGCCGCAGCACGAACAGCAGCTTCAGCAGCGGCCGCAGCTGGGCCAGCTGGCGACGATGCCGCGGGCAGGGTTTAAGCGCACCAGCTCTGGCGCGCTGGGGTCGGGCCGCGGTGGAGGCGGCGCCGGCGGCGGCGCCGGCGATTTCCGCTCGCAGCCGGGCACCCCGCGGTCCGAAGCCCTGGTGCTGGCGGAGCTGAAGGCCCTCATCAGCCAGCTGGACCCTGCAATGAAGAGCACCATGAAGGATAGCCTCTACCGCATCAGCCGCCACGCCCTGGTGCGCTTTTTTCTTGGGAATGGTCTTGCTGGCGAACTGTCAGCTTGATCACATCTTTACACAGCAAAAGCTCTATGAAGGACGCTACGGTAATGACTGCCACGTCCTGGTGCGCTTCCCCTTGTCAATATGAAGCTTGTGAAGGACGTCGCAGCAAACGCTGGTCATGCCTAGTTTGGTGTGCCCACAGCAGCCGTCCTGGCAATGTCCCATGTTCCAGCTCCTGTCTCACGGCAGGGCTGAGCAACTGTCAGCTGCTGTGCTTAGACTTCCAGACACCTTCGAAGGTCTGATCGCCACCCCTGACATGTTCGTGCTTCCCTGTGCGCAGTGCCGCGCCACGCCAGAGGAGGGCGCAGATTCGGCGACCGCCGCCGCAAAGGCGGCGCGGGAGCCTGGCGCCCCGGATGCGATTGGCCCGATCGACCGCATGGTGGCAGACCTGCTCTACAAGGAGCCCTTGCAGCAGGTGCGGCTTGGCGACGCTTGGGATGTATCGAATCCCAAGAGGCAGCAGTGGGTCCCTCGTTTTTTTGCGTGAGGCGGGTGGCTCGAGGACGACTCCCAATGCGCTCCAGGGCGTTGCCTGCTGTGCACGCAGTCTGCGGTTGTGGAGAGCTGCGGAGGACTGAATCGACGAGCTGCGTCATTTGATATTGCTTTTGTACATTCCTGCCGCAGGCGCCAGACCTGCCGCAGCAGCTGGCCGAGTCGGCGCAGGCGCAGGGCACAGCGGGCCACCGACTGCAGCAGCCGCAGCCCATGGAGGGCATGACGTGAGCGCTGCGCTCAACCAGCAACCTCCTAGCGCCGCGGCGGCGGCGGCAGGCGCTCGGCGGGGTGGCAGGCTGTGCCTTCAAAATATTTTTTCATGAAAATTTATGCGGGCTCCATGCGGGCATGGAGTGGCGGGCTGGCAAACGGGTTGCCAGCCTCCGACGGCTGCGCATGGCGAAGGGCGAAAACGAAATGCACGTGGCGAGGGCAGCAGCGCGCCGGCAAGCAAGCTGCCAGTGACTCGGGTTTAAAGGGCTGCGAACAAGGCCCCTGGGGACGCCTGCCACCTGCAGGCGTGCGCGACCTGTGACTCGATGGCGTAGTGTATAGTACACCGTTGAGTGTTTGATTTGGGGGGTTCTTTTAGGTTGGGATGTCAACCACCGGGGATTATGCTCTGTTTGCTGCCATATCTTTGTTCATGCGCCAAGGCAGCGCCACCCATTTTTGGCTGGAACAAGAACGTTGGGTGATCTGTCTATCGTACAGAACTTTGGTTAGTGTGCTTTGGTGTGAGCGGCGTGGAGGATGACGCAGTATTTTTTACAACGCTGCTTTCCTTCGCTGAACCAGTTGTGGGTGCGCTCTGGTTTTCATAGCTGCAGGATTGCATTGTGACACGTGCGGTAGGACGGCATATGGCACACGCGTGTCGATACGTGTCAATATAGCTATGTGTCTTGCACGTCCGCAAGGTAGCTACCTGATCATGCAGCAGCCACAAAACTTTATCAAGGCCATCTTTACTGCCCTGAAACTTTGCTGAAATTTATGGTGGTGACGCGAGAAGCACTGTGGCGCTCAGACTGACTCAGTGCTCCCTCTCTCAGGCCTCTCAGCACCATGCCTGACGATCCCCGCACAGGCTCGTGAGGTCTCGTGCCAATGCCTTGTCTGGTAATGACTTGCAGCGCCCTGCAAGAACGCATCAGGAGTTGACAGACTCTCCTCAGCATTGGCTCAGGCAGCCCTGCAGCAGCGGTCTTGGAGGCAACAAGAACAGTCAGAGCAAGATGTGGCACGTGCAGGGTCATGAAGGACGTGTTTTTCACCCATCGATGGCACGAAGCCTGCGCGGACGGGCAGCCTCATCGCTGCGCGTCCGATGCCACCTTGAACAGCCCCGGGGGTGCGTGCCACTCCTGCACAGAGCGGCCCGTTCCACACCACACATTGATGAGGCAAGGACACGATGTCACGAAGCCCCGAATATGCAGAAGCCAGGCCGAAGCAGGTGGCCGCTACTGCATGGATCAGTGTCAGCGGCACGCCACTGCAGCCGTGGACTGCGAGGTGCAATCTTGGTTCAAAGACGTTGCAGAAATAGGTGCGGTCTTGGTTCAAGAACGCCACTGTGGATTTGACATCGCCATCAGCGCCAACGGCAGACCTTCTCCACGAACTCCTCGATGTGCGCCAGCGTCTTGTCTCCCTTCAAGTCCCGCAGCTTGACCCCGACGTACTTTTTGGCGCCCTCGCTACGCACCGACATGTAGGGTTACGCCCGTGGTATGACTGTTCTCAATTGTGAAGTTGAAATTGTTGCCTAGGTCACTACAGCTTCAAAGCTAACGAGCTGCTCGGCCCCATGCTTCGGGAGACATTTCTGCGGCTGCCGAGCACTGCGGGGCAGCCGTCGGATGCTCTCCACTGACAAGTTGCAACTCAGAGGCAGGTGCCGCAGGCTTCAACGATTCACTTCTGGAGGCTGCCGGACGCTTTGGCGCCAGTGGCAGTGCGACAGGGGCTGGTGTGTGCGTGCCACTTGCGCGGTTCGCACCAGCAGGTCACCAGCAGTGGCGCTGTGAGAGCAAGGCAAGCCAAACCCTTAGGCCCGATATCACCTGGTGAAGTTGCGGAAGTGCAGGGTGTTGCTGCTGCCGACGGAATCGAAAGCCCCTCCTTCAATGACATCCTTGATGACCGCTGCCACCTGCACGGCCAAGGACTGCCAGTCGTTAGAGGCTGCAGACCCAATGGCCAGTGCACAATGAGAGTGTGCTCAAAGAAAGCATGGCACAAACGCGCCTGTAGGTGAGGTGTGCTGCAGGCGGCACTCTGCGACCTCATCAGTCCCATGCGCTGCCGGAACGCTGCTTGCTATTTGGCAATTAAGGTTCAGAGGACAGATTCACCCGCAAACGCTAGCCGCGTCTCCCGCAGGAAGGGACGTCCAATGCGGCCCGCATTCACTGTGCCGACACATTCTGCGGGCGGAGTCATTGCTGGCTGCCATTGGTTGATCAAATTTCAATGGTATATTGAATCGGATTGCGCTCGGCGCCATCAAGGTTACCTCCTCGGGATCTGCGGCGCCGCCCTCCTTGGACATGCCATACTGCCAGGCCGGCCAAAACGCCTCCATCATGGGCGCATAGAGCTCCCCCATCCCACCTCGCAGCAGCTGCACCCCAACGAGACAGATGAAACAAATCAGATGCACATTGCAGTGTTCTCTGATGTGATCTACGTGTGCTGCCGGTCTGCAAAGTCGACAGTCCACACCTCAACTGCAGCGAGCGTCTCGACACATCAAGTGTATGACAGGGGGGCTGGCAGAGGCAGGGTCCAGCAGACGCAATGCACAAGGAATCCCCCATTGACTGGTCCAAAGTCGCCTTCAGCACGCACACCTCTTCCCCGACCTGGCTGGTGCGCGTCGGCAGGTTGTGTGCGCGTGGCGGTGGCGGCAGACAGCGGGGCTTCCAGACCAGATTGGAAACAAATCCTATCAAGACTTTGGAATTGCAACGTTAGATGTCGAATTCGTACACAAGTACACACCTCCTCCACGACCTGGTTGGTGCGCGCCGGCAGGTTGGTGCGCGTGGCGCCGGGCTCGACGAGCGTCACCCGCATGCCCGTCTGCGGCAGCGTCAGCGCCATCGCCTCGCTCAGCCCCTCCACCGCAAAGTTGGTGCTGCAGCCAAAAGGCACATTAGGGTTACGTTTGAGGACGCCATTACCAACTCACTGTTGATGTCGCTCAGAGCACCACTGGCCTGTCGTGAACGGAGCCTGCCGCTTGTCGGCATGCTCTTGGCAGCAGTGGGAGGCAAGCAGTTGTGAATCAACCCTCCTCTTCCTCTACACATCCTGAAATCAAAGCCCACCTGCAGTAGGCGTCGCCGAAGGGTATGGCGCACACGCCGGCGGCGGAGGACACGTTGATGAGGTGGCCGCGGAGGCCGTCCGGGGCGCCGGAGGGGCTCACCCGCAGGCATGGCAGCGCCGCCCGCACGACGTTCAGCAGCCCGAAGTAGTTGACCTGCACAGGCTTGGCAACACAGTGAGTGATCAGGTATCAGGCTCTGTACAGTCAGCGCGGGCCGTTGATGCTGATGAGGGTGCAGCTGCGGTTGCCACCTCGACACACGTCCAGTGCAATGAAACATTCGCGGGTGGGTTTGGTGCCGTGACCATTGGAGACGTGCGCCTCGAGGCAGTTCGAAGTGAGCGCTCACCTCGAACTGCTCACGGATGAGGGACATTGGGGTCGTTTCGATGGGGCCCTGCATGCCAGAAGATCATTCTGTCTTCATGCGTTGGTGACCAGTGACTTGGTCAGTGCAGTCAAGCAGCATGTCACAATTCGGCATGCAATGTGGTATTGGCGCACAATTGTCATCCAGCCGGCGTTGTTCACCTACAGCGCCGTTGGTGCACGACCTGTCAGACCAGAAAGGCTTCGCATTCGACAATGTTGGCGTGCACCAATAAAACAGCAGACTTACCAAGACGTCCAGGCGAGCGTGTGTGTGATACACCTGCGCACCAGATGCTGTTGGTCAGAGACTGTGTGATCAGGTGGATGGACAGCCTGCATCCAAGTGCATGCCCAGCCCATTTCAATACCCTCAAGTCCAAGCGCTCGGTACGGCGGAATGCATGTCACAAGCAAAATGGCAGGGCAGCAGCGTCTCACGTCACTACCGCCCAACCACTGGCACCTATCGGAAATATCGTGTCCAGTCTATAATGACCTTGCTGACGACCTTGTCCACTTGCTCTGCGTCTGTGACGTCCATGCGCGCCGTGCTGATGCGGCCATCTGCTGACTTGAGCTCCTGCAGTGCTTACTCATCCTTGTCGGTTGCCACCACCTGCGTTAGCGAGTATGGTGCAGGGGCTACAGTGTCCAGCTTCCCACATCGTGAGCATTCACAGGATGCTCAAGATGTTGCTGGCGCTGCGGAGAGCGGCTGCCGAATCTCTTCTGCCGCATAGAGGGACGTACATAGTCAGATGCACCTTCATGTTTGAGGTATTGAAAGCACGACAAAGCCAGTGCACATGTTCCTGTGTCGACGGCGCTGCACAGGAAGTCACGAGGTTCCGAGGCGATGAATTGGCCTGCCAGCGATTTAATCGGCGGACAATATGTCGGTTGCACCCATGCGGCTGCTGTCAGTTGCACCTTGAACTTTAAGGCCTCTGCGTCGCCGGCAGACGCCAAAGCCAGCGATGTGGCCCTGCCTATGCCACTGGCAGCACCGGTGACTAGGACAACTAGTCGAGGCGGATGCATCTTCGCTGACTTCATGATTGGTTGCTGCTTGCGCGATGCCGTCGGCGTTTGTTTCCTCATGAGGCTGATCAGAAGGCTGAACAGCGTCTCCTGGTTGACAGGAGCGCATTTAGTTGTTGACAGGCGCATAACTGGTGACTGGGCACCTGGGCCAATGGGGCATGTGTGAATTTCTACAACCTCCAACGCTTTCTGACACAAGAGGAGCTGGCAGTGCTCAAGCCTGTCGTTCAAGTGACTGGATTCGGAAGCCTCATCTGCACCTGTAGCTGCAGTGCAGCAAAGTCGGCGACTGGACCGCGGCTGTACCAAAATGTACACGACTTCTGCCAGGCGCCGCAGTTGCAGATCGTTCTTTAAGAGCATCACTCGAGATCATATTGCTGTGCAAGCTGTGAAACGCGATGAGCAGACACGTCGTTCCCGGTCCCATTCATCTTCACCCCGCCACTCCCGTTTCATCTGTGCCCCAGCGGCCCCACTACAGCAGCGGCAAGTGAGGGGTTGTTGACGCGCCCATTCACTGGTCGCGCCCCCGCTGCAGCATCGGCGCATGGATTCGGGTGACGCGCCGCGGCGCCCGCGCCGCCGCCTGAAGCTCCCGCAAGATAACCTGCAGAGGGTACACATGACGGGTCATGGCTGCTGCATGAACGAGGTGCAGCCACAGCACACATTTCGACGTCGTTCGATAGTTCATTTAGCAATGCCAAGGCGCGCCACACATGTCAAAACCATGCTTGCATCGGGACAGCATGTTTCAGGGGCACCCACCGTCATGTGCGAGCGCCTCTTGTGCAGGACGCCAGAGCGGCCCCGGCCGTGGATTGCCGTGCGCTTCAGCATCTTGGCCTGGGTCACGATGATTTGCTCTGCAGCCCACACGGAGCCGCGCTCGTCAATTTGCGTCATGTGCCAACGATCATCAACCCCCAGAAGGAGTGACAGAAGGACGTGAACCGCAGATTATTTCACTCTGATGGTACGTCCAACAAGCGCCTCACGCACGGGTTTGCGACGATTTTGCACGGCAGCAGGCGGTGCCGGCGATGCCGGCAGCCGGCGCCCTCGAGCACTCGAGTGCGTGAAAAGCAAGGGCTGAGGGTTTCCGGCGGCTGCTCTCACCAACATATAGGCGGCCGCCATCGAGGCCGTGGTTGTTGACGCCGTTGGCCTTTGCCGACTCCAGCAGCTGCAATGAAAGAAGTTAGACGGCATCAGGACTGACTGTGTTCAGCAGCACTGTCTCAGACCTCAATCATCGACAGCTCATGCGTTGATGTCCAATGCATTGCTTGGGATGCACCACGACACATGCATGCTCTGAAGCCAGCTGTATTACTGAAACAGACTGCTGGGCTGAGTGCTTCCGCGCCTGCCAACCTCTGCCGCAGCCGTGCCACACACAATTGACATCAAGATCAATATAGTATGTCGAAACAAAATCCGCACATTTTGCACCAGCTTGGCGGCCTTCTTGATGGAGATCTGGCACTGCACGATCGCCTCGTCCACGTGCAGCCGCCGCACGATGCGCGCGAAGTCGTTCAGCTTCTGCGGGCTGATCTTGGTGTTGCGCAGGATCGCGCGGGCGATGGGGTCCCGCGCCGGCCCGCCCGCCGCCGGCACCGCGCCCGACAGCGGGTTGCCGCCGCCGACGCCCGGCAGCGCCTGCAGCGGGTTGACGCCCTCGGGCGGCGTCGCAGCGGGTGTCGCGGCGCCGCCGGCTGGTGCGCCATCCTGCAGTCGCGCCGCCGAGGTGGCGAGGCCGCGGTGCGTGCTGGCTGGGCTGCAGCCAGCGGCGCTGCCTGTGCTGCTGCTGCTGCTGCTGCTGTGGAGGCTACTGCTGAGGCCGCTGGTTCTGCTGCCGCAGTGCTGGCCGCTGGCATGCGCCTGCGGGGGCGGCTGGTGGCCGGCGGCGACAGGGCTGAGGCTGAAAAAGCCGGCGTGCGCGGGCGGGCGCGGATCGAACAGGCGCAGGTTTGTCAGCAGCTGCGTGACGGAGGCTCTGCTGGCGCTATGCTGCAGGCTGGGCAGGGCCGCTGCGCCTTCAGCTGCGACGAGGCTGTCTGAAGCGAGCCTCAAGATGGCGCCGGCAACGGTGCTGCCTGATCGGGCCTGCCTGATCAAGCTGAGCATGTTTGCCTGATTATCCGCACTACCGCAGTCGCGCTGGTCTGTGGATGTGTTCACACTGCCGATCCTGAGGCATTGCCACTGAGAGCGCAGGATCCGCAACTGCGGCGATCGCAAGATAGAAGCTTGGTAACACTTTTGGGACGGGGGACTGTGTGTGTATTGCACCAGCCAGCGGGCCGACGAGGCCGCTGCGCTGCCTGGGTTTTGACGTGATGATGACTCATGCTGCCAGCAATCCAGAGCAACACCGCCCCACACAAGCCATTTCCTTGAGAAACAGTGCCGACAATCTGTCCGTCAGACTGTCAGTAAGCAGCAACATTGTGGCGGTGCCGATCGGCGACCCTGAAATTTGTGAATTTCGAAGCAGATCTGGCCTGCAGCGTGAGACACTCGTTGTGGCAGGAGCCAAAGTCAGCTCTTTCGTTTGCTTCAGTTCAGATCTGTGAGGTCCAACAAGCATGACGGAAGCGAATGGCATTGCGCATATGTCTCTGGGCAAAGGCCAGCGCAGTGATGCCAGCGGCAAGAACGGCGCCGCGCTGGCCGGCGCGCCGTCGCTGCAGCCGGCGGAGTCGGTGACGGACCGCCTGGACCCGAGCGCCAACGGCGTCGCCGCACAGCTGGACGGCATGCGACACCCCTCCACCGAGTCGGGGCCCGGCGCTGAGGCAGACAGCCCACTGTCAGCGGCCAGCCTGCGACTCCTGTTTGACGAGCAGCAACGGTGCGCTTTGGAAGTCTTCGGCTGCCGGTAGTATTTATCCCAGGTACTGAGAGGGACATGCACAACATGCGATCCGAGAATCTCATCTGCACGCATATGACGCGGCACACAGCGGCGGCCTGAGCACACTGCCTTGCCGCCGCAGGTACCTTGACCACTTCTTCCAGCGGCTCGATTACCAGCCGATCGAGCGCTTCTGTCAGGTGGGTTTGGGATTCGCTTTTGGAGTCGCTCATTCGGCGTTGCACGCTTCTGCAACTGCGAGGTTATACGTGCCTGTTCGCTCACGCATGCACCTGGTCACACCGTCTTGCCTTACAGACTGTCAAGGCGTCATCTGAACCGACCGAGCTGAACATCTCCTACTCATGCAGGCGTGCATGGAGTGCAGGGGGACCATCCTGTTCACAGGCGTCGGCAAGAGCGGCTTCATCGCGCAGAAGATCTCGCAGACTCTGGTGAGTGCTGAAGATCATCCACAACCGGAAGCTGAACGAAGCCACTGCAAACCCTGAGGACATGCATCGAACGTTTTCATTCATCATCACAAATGTTCATCTTTGGCAACAGCGTCTGGGGAAGTTGAGTTGTCAGCATCGGCGAGGGCATGCATTCAAAGCGCCCACGGTCCGCAGTGGGAAGATGAGCGTGCGCTGCGGCGCGGGTGTCGACGGGCACAACATATTTACCTGAGCGGATGGGTGTCAGGATCGCGAAATGCATCTTGCAAGCAAAGGAAAATATGCGGTCTTGGCCCGGGTGTCGACAGGAACAATTCTCCTGAGCCCCCACGGATGCGCCGCACGGCAGACATCGGCATTTTCATCAGGGGCTCCAGGCTCCCATAGTCAAACCGATGTTCGATGGCAGCATTCCGCTGCCGCACAGGTGTCGACGGGCACAAAGGCAGTGTTCCTGAGCCCTACGGACGCGCTGCACGGCGACATCGGCATCAAATGTTCCCAAAAACTACAGTCATGCTCTATTCGACTGCATTTCATTGCTGCCCAGGTGTCAACAGGAACAGAAGTGGTGTGCCTGAGCCCTGCGGACGCGCTGTGCTGGACCTCGAGTCTGAACATTCCTTCCCCGAGCGCAGCTGACACCATTGCGCAGGTGTCCACGGGAACGAAAGCGGTGTTTCTGAGCCCAACGGACGCGCTGCATGGCGACATTGGCATTGTCGGGCGGGAGGACCTGCTGGTGGCCTTCTCCAAGAGCGGCGCTTCCGAGGAGCTCCTCAAGCTGCTGCCCTTCGCCAAGGTTGGTCGGGTTGCTTTGTGTGCTTGGTTGGCGTGTGTTGGAACTTTGAGTATTGACGCCTGCCACTGCCGGTTGCCTTCTTCAAGAGCCTCGGCGACTCCGATGACGTCCGTATGCTGCTGCCCTTGCCAAGGTGGGCTCGATCACTTGAAATCAAATCCACTGGGCTTGTATTCAAGATTCTGCCTGTGCTGGTCGCCTTTTCCAAGGGCGGCGGCTGCTCAAGCTGCTGCCCTTCGCTTGCTTCTCGTGCTTGATAATAATGAATAGAATAAAGTCATACCTCGTCTACTCTGCCACTGCTGGTCGCCTTTCCATGAGCGGCGGCTCTGAGGCGCTGCTCAAGCTGCTGCCCTTTGCCGGGGTGCGCGCGATCACCAGTCATCGGACCATGGTTGATCCTGCATTGGGGGCCGCACTCTTTCACAGGCGGCGGCTCTGTGGAGCACCCGCCCAGCCGCCGCTGCCTTTCGAGCCGAAGCTGGCCCCGGGCAAGGAGCGCCCGCCGGAGCCGCCCAAATGTGGTGGACTGTACGCAATTCACAGCGGCTTGGGGTGATCAGTGGGCAGCCAGCGGCAGAAGAAACGCCAGATCTGTCCTTCGAGGGTGGCCGGGGGCTGGCCCATTTCAGTGTGATGTTTCCTGCAGGCGAAGGGGGCGACGCTGGTGAGCGTGACGTCGGTGGCCGGCTGCAAGCTGGAAGCCATCTGCGACCTGGCGGTCGTGCTGCCGCTGGTGCGCGCTCTCCATTCACGCTCATGAAGTTCGCGCAGTGTCATCAGAGCTCGTCAGGCTCGCCTCACATCTGGAAATGCCATAAAAGCCTTCTTCTGCAAGCTGGGGAAGCCATTTGCGACCCAGGCGGTCGTGCTGAACCTAATGCGTGCTCTCTCTATGGGGTGTCTATGGTCTTGTGTCCTTCTCTTCCTCCTCCTCCACTGCTGTATGTCAATGACGCAACTGCTCTGCTTCAAGGCATGCAATTGCAGGCCCCTTAACCTGACATCCTCGTGTTGCGAGCTCCTACTGCTGGGTCTCAGGCCTGCAAAGAATGTAATTAATTCTGCTCGCAAGACTCAGATGCGTCATTCTCAGGCATCATCCTCGAAAGGAACTCCCCTGAAACATTTTGTCAGTCTCTCTGCCCCAGGTGCGGGAGCTGTGCCCGTTCGACCTGGCGCCCGTGACGTCCACCGCCATCCAGATGATTTTCGGCGACACCGTAGCCATCGCCCTTATGCAGGTGACAACGATGAACCGGCAATTTCGTGAGTTGTCATCTTTGTAAGGCGTGCCGCAAGCCAGCGGGCCCAAGCTGTGGTGCGCCTATCGCTCCGGCGCCTCCTGCATCTGCTCAACCCACCTCTTCAAGGAAAGAGCATCACTCGGTCAAGGGCTGCAGCTCTTGCGCCGCAGCTCTGCAGCCTGGCATGAGCCTAGCGACTTTGTGCACCTCCTTGACAGAAAAGTGATGATTCGATTCACACTCGGACTCATTGTCCAAACAGGCGAAGAAGCTGACGATGGACCAGTATGCTGCGAACCATCCGGCGGGGCGCATCGGCAAGCGCCTCACGCTGCGGGTGGCGGACCTCATGCTGTCCGGCGCGGCGCTGCCCCTGGTGCGGTCCTGAAGTTGTTGCAAACCCTTCTGGTGTGGCAGCCGAAGCTGTGGCTGCATCTTGCACAGCTATCCAATCCCCAAATGATCTGGCTACCCATTGCGGCGCAGGGGCAGGTGTCCACGAAGCTGGTTGTCGAGTAGGAACCCAGGAGTGATCACATCACGTGACATCAGAAGTTTGCCATTGGATGCAGGTGCCATTGGAGAGGCACATCGTCGACGTGCTGACCGAGCTGTCCAGCAAGGGCCAGGTGTGTTGTCTGCAAGGGGATGTGATAGTGAGCTTGCTGGAAAATTTGCTTGTGCGGTTTGTGCTCGGCATCCGATGGTCGCGAGGAACGTTCAGCCATGTAGTGCCAAAACCATGCACATTTCCTCTTGGGAGAACTGCAGACAAAATGCTGAATATGTCAAATGTCTCCACCCTTGCATGGATGCCTCGCTTGTGAGACTGCCATCCCGAGGGCTTTTCCTTTTGGGAATTTCTCCATCCTGCAACACTTCTGGTTGATCGTCTGCAGGGCTGCGTGCTGGTGGCGGGAGAGAGCGGGGCTCTGGCCGAGAATGTTCACGGACAGCGACCTGCGGCGGGCGGTGCAGGGCAACATCCGTCTCTGTGATACAATGTCATATGTCTTATGCAGGGTTGCGTGCTGGTGGCGGGCGAGGGCGGCGCCCTGGCCGGCACCTTCACGGACGGCGACCTGCGGCGGGCGCTGCAGGCGCGGGGTCCAGAGCTGCTGGGGACGCAAGTGCGGGAGGTGATGACGCCGCGCCCGCGCACCTGCCGCCCCGCCATGAAGGCCATCGACGCCATGCAGGTATGGTTGCTCGGCAGAAAATTCTAGGGTTTAGAGGGTCACGACGCTGCGCCCGCGTACCTGCCGCCCTGCAATGAAGGCCATCGACGCCATGCAGGTAGGCCGGTTGCTTGGCTGATGATTGGTTGCTCGGCAGATTCTAGGTTTTAAGGGGTCACGACGGCGGCCGCGCATCTGCCACCCCGCCATGAAGAAACCATGTGCGCTTGCGCGTCAGGGTTTTGGGTTCAGATTCCAGCGCTCAGCAGTCCCGCCTGCACACCCTGCCAGCCATGATAGGCATGTTGCCGGTGCAGGCATGTCATCCGCGCGGCCTTCTCCGCCCGGCGCTCTCAATGCGCATCTCATAGTCCCAACCTTTCCAGCTTTCGGAAAGCTCTGAACCAGCTCGTGCACGGCGTGCAGGCAATGGAGACGCCCACAAAGGTGACCTTCCTGCCGGTGGTGGACGCCGGGCGCCTCGCGGGCCTCATCTCCCTGCACGGCCTCGTCTCCGCCGGCCTGTGAGGCAGCAACATCTGCCATGCTTCCCGGCAGCAACACAAGGGCGCCGCTCAGCGCTGGAGCCATGCTGGCACGTCCGGTATGCGACATTCATGACCGCTTGCGGGGCACGCCAGAACTTTGCAGGGATCTGCACTGTTTTCGGAAACATTGTGCAATACGAGACTTGGAGACGGCGACAGTGTGGCATTGTCCATGAGGCTTTCAAATTTGTTCAGAATGGGTGCTTCGTGACAGACTTTGCTATCATATGGACCTGCTTTCAGGCTGTGATCTCAATAACTCCCATGCGCCTGTATCTAGAGTGGAGTAGTTCGCCTTCGTTTTGCAACCGATGCAACAGCAACATCCAACCCGGTTTAGGATTCAGTGCGTGCTCCCCTCTTACCTAGTGCACTTTCCAGCTGGTGCCAGTGCCGCGGCGATCAGATCAGCGAGGCGGTGCAGGGACAGCGCCCGCGACCGCTGCCTCAAATATAACCTACAATGCCCGTCAAAGCTCTTTCAAAGCTCACAGTACACAGGTACACGAGTAAATGATTAACAGCACCCCTCAGAGCTCAATGGCTTTGAGGTCCTCTATGGCGGCTTTGTCGATGCGTGCCAGCTGCGCATAGGGCTCGCCGAGCGAGCGCAGGGCGCCGCGCCACAGGCCGCCCAGGCGCCTTAACCCCTTGCCGTCCCGCAGCGTGGCCGGCGGCGCCACCGCCAGCCAGCAGCCCGCCGCCAGCTCCGCCTCCAGCTGCCCTGAAGGTTCACAAGTGGAGAACAATGATTGCATGTCAAATGCCACGTTTATCAGTGGATGAACGCTCGATTGTATAGTGCCGCTGCCACAAGCTCCGCATCCAAACTGCCCTGAAACAAATAGCCGTCAATACGGGACTTGCACATTCACGCCTGTGCAAGAGCGTGTACCTGCTCTTGGGCCATCTCTGATCTTTCATGCGTCGGACAGATGACAGTTACTCATGCAGCGTGCCGAGCGCGTCAAAGCAGTGCATTGGGATGACCTTACCAGGCTGCCACATGGCGTCGCCGACGAAGAAGTGCATCTCAGCCGCGAGCGAGGGGTCCTCCCGCTCCAGGGTGTCCACGTTGGTGCCTGTTTGAGTGGCAAAAGAAGATTGAAAGGTATAGCTTTGACCTTTGTTTTCTCTTGGCTGTCGGTGGACGCGCGAGCGCCAACTGCTCCTGCTCCAGGGTGTCCACGTTGTTGCCTGTCTGAAAAATCCCAATCCAGATGGAGTTCGTTTTTTGTTGGTTTTGTTTCTGCTATGGATTCTCCTGCTCCAGTGTCCACGTTGGTGCCTGCAAGACATGAATCACAATGCTCAAGAGTCCAGGTTTAGTCCGGCGAGTCACTTGCTGGTTAAGCTCCAGGATTGGTTTGTTTCCGGCGAAACTGGCCAGTCAAGGAATGTTTGGGCAGCGTGTCAACTGAAAAGTGTGGAAAATTCGCACCCAAGTACAGAGCGTCACTGCCGTTTGGCGCTGTTGGCGGCAGCACCGGCTGCCCCCCCAGCCGCTCGTGACGGTGCAGCACCTGCGCACCCGGTTCGGAGGTTTAACGATTGTGCCAAACCGAGGGCTTCGGTAGTCGCTGTTGCATGGTGGTCCTGCGGTGTCGCACTGCTTGGGCAGCCGGGAATTGTTAGACAATCCGTGCTCTCCAAACGTCCATCTGCACCGCCGATGACCTTGTGAAGCAGCGGGTTGTTGTAGCAAAGCAGCAAAGCGTGCGAATGCAGGACAAGGCATTCAGGATGCAACAGCGCCGCTGCGGCGCATGCAGCGTGCCACACGGGAGCGACTCATCGCTTTCAGCGCCGCCTGAGGATGTGGCAACAAAATTTAGCACGTTTTCGGTCGGGGTTACGTCTTTATTAGCAGTTTCAGCGATTCTGAATTACTATACCATGTGCACACTACAAGAAAAAGCACACCTGCAGCGAGGGCAGAGGGCCGCCCTTGGACAGGCTGCTCTCCGCAAAGCGCATCAGCATGCCGTCCCAGCTGCGGTCCTGCCTCACCGCCGCGCCGCCGCCGCCCGCCGCCGCCTGCGCCGCCGCCTCCGCTTTCGCCGCTGCTACTATCTCCGCTGCCGTCTCTGCACCTGCCGCCGCCCCTGAGACACCCGTTTCTGAAGGGGACTCTGGAGTCTCCGGCCCTGCAGGCTGAGCGGGTGCGTCCGCCGCTCCCGCAGCCTCCGCCGGCTCTGCGTTGCCGCCGGCGGCGGCAGCTTCCGCCGCACGCCGCGCCGCATACTGCTCCGCAACGGCGCCCGCTGCGTCTGCACGCCTGGTTGCGCTGCCGCCTGCTGACGGGGCGGCCGATGCGCCGGTCGAATCGCCGGGGCCGATTCCGCCAAGTGCTTGAGTTGAGATTGCTGACTCCGCTGCATGTTCCGCCCCTGCCGCATCTTGCTCTGCCGCATCATGTCCCTCTGCACCTGTGCCGCTGGCGACGGGCCAGTAGCGGCCAAGCGACCCCGCCTGCGCCGGCGCCGAGCCTGCAATCGCGCCATCGGCAGGCTGAGGGCTTCCGCTGCCTGCATCTGGTTCGTCTGCTGTGCCACTGCTGCTGCTGCCGCCGCAGCTGCTGCTGCCGCCGCTGCCGCTGCCGCTGTCGCCGACGCCGTCTTCGCTGGCGACAGCGGGATGCGGAGCGCCGGCCTCCTTCCCCTCCTTCCCGCTGCCGTCGCCGGCGGCATCTGCATTGACTGCCGCCGCCGCCGCCGCTCCAAACCAGCCTGTGCGGCGTCAGCGTGCAGTCTCAGATACCTATTGGTACCGGAAGTGGCTGCGGTGTGATGATCAGCAATATGCATGGCTGACTGCCGCAGCTGCCCACACACCCAGGAATCTATTGAGGCCGCCACCAGCTGCAGGATCTTGAGCAAAACCGCAAATCGACAGCCGACGATCTTGGCGCTGAGCTTAAGTGCGCACCATTCTCGAGCAGCAGCAGCCGCAGGCGGACGTAGGTGTCGAGCCTATTGGACGCCTTTCTGATCTTCCACAAGAATATCCCGAACAAATCGCGCACCCTTTTCCAGCAGCAGCAGTCGCAGGCGGGCGTAGGGGTCGGCGTTGAGCGTGTGCAGTGTTAAATGAGAAAATCATTCATTCATTCTGCGTGCACTCTTTTCGAGCAGCAGCAGCAGCAGCAGGCGGGCATAGTGGTCGGCGTCGAGCGCGTCTGCCGCCTTTTGATGTTCCAACAGTATTCCTGACCAACATGCGCACCCTGTTCGAGCAGCAGCAGCCGCAGGCGGGCGTAGGGGTCGGCGTCGAGGGTGTCTGCGGCCTCGATCTGCTCTCGGAAGCCAAGTTCCGGGTCCGTGCGGTGCAGCTCCATCATTGTCTCCCACCGCCGCAGCACCTCCCGGCTGGAATCTGCGCAGCAAGAACGCACTTCCCTAGGGTCCTGTTTGTAAGAATGGCCACTGTTGTGAGAATGACAACACCTTGGAGAAAAACCTTCGAGCGGAAGCTCAGCTCTCCTGTCGGTCCTGTCGGTGCCTGGCTGGACTCTGCAGCCAGACACAGATTGGACACTCGAACTTTTGCCAAGAAAGCAGCTCCCGGCTTTGTTCTGTGCCGCACAGTGCACCACCACTCCTCCGCAGGCTTGCCGAGACCCTGCCAGAGTCTCGCGCATGGCGGCCACGCCAGCCGGCGGCGGCGCAGCGCCGACGCATCGGCTACAAAGGCTCTGAAACATATCAGGTTGCATCATCAGAAGGTTGCAAACCAGTTTAAAAATCCTAAGATCACGTCAGAAGGGCGCGCACCCGCCTCCAGCCGCGGCCAGGAGAACATCTCGCCGACGAGCGCGTGCGTGAGCGGGCTGCCCAGTGCTAGCTTTTCAAACCTCGCATATATGTATGATACTTTTATTCCAGATGAAGCTCCAAAAACGGCGCGCCCCCCTCCACCTGAGGCCAGGAGAACATCTCGCCGACTAGCGCGCGCATAAGCGGGCTGCCCAGCGCTAGCGTTTCAAACTCTGTGAATCACTTCTGTTCGAATGTAGTTCCAGAAAAGGCGCACCCTCCAGCTGCGGCCAGGAGAACAGCTCGCCAACTAGCGCGCGCGTGAGCGGGCTGCCCAGTGCCAGCGCCCCCGCCTTGACCGGCAGCGGCTTATTCAGGCACAGGCCGTACGCTCCCAGCGATGTGGAGTGCCTGCATTGCATGGAAATTCAAACAGGCGTGGGAGGTTCGTGCTGTTGCGTACTACCTGTTGACACTTTTCCCTTGCCAGCGCCCCCTCCACGGGCATAATGGGTTAGCGACGGGCAACGGCTTGTTCCGGCACAGAGGCCATAGGCGCCCGGCGACATGGAGTGCCTGCATTGGATGTGATGAGCCTGCGCGGCAACTGTCGGTTGCCGCAAAGCGGCAGGAGACATTTCTACAATTGGCTGCAGGTGGTGTTCAATGGCAGATGGAAATTGAAATGTGAGAGAGCTGCGCATCAGGTATGTGCAACACTCAATGAGTGGTGTCTACTGCACAGCTCACAGCTACGTTCGACAGCAGCGCTTCAAGACGGCCTTAGGGGAAGGCCATGAAGTGCGCGCACCCGCACACGAGCACCGCCGAGCGTGCAAAGCTGAAGTGCCCTGACAGGTGGTCCCCTGTCTCGCCGCCCCCTGCACACTGGAACAGCAAGCGCTTGGAGAGCGTGGCCATGTTGCGATGATGGCGCTTGCATTCAACACACTCGTGGCAGTGGGTCTGTGGCTTTCACATGAGGACTCCAGCAAAACCAGGCCACAGGCTTTGGTGAATGTGCAGGTCGGGTCCTTGCCAATGTGAAAATTGCTGCCCGCATCAGCGCACGCTGCCGCGCAAAGCACACATCGCCGCATGGTTGTCCTCCCCACCTCTGAGCAGCGGGTGCGCCAGCAGCAGGCAGCCCGCCTCCGGCAGCGGCAGCAACTCTGGGCGGCCGGCAATTCGGGCGCCTTCAGCTGTGCCGGCGCCGCATTCGGCCGCAGGCTGCGCAGGCGCTGCATCCAGCCAGTGTGTGACGGCTCTCAGTCACGACAGCACCATTGGCAAGGGATCAGCAACGACACGTGATCAGCAGCAGCAAATGACCAGCGTCGTGGCTCGGCTCTGCCTGCAAACCCAGTGCCGGTCGAACAAAATGTCGTGCGAGTCAGCAGCGGCGGCATTGCCGCGGAGCAAGGTTTCCGCCTTACCTGCATGCGGCGGGTCGGTCACGAAACCGTGCTTGCGCCCGACTTGCAGCAGCGAGTCGAGGTACCGCATGCACGAAAAAGCTGTGTCTGATGTGCACGACGATGGCTGCGAGCACAAGACACGAGGTTTTAGTTTCAGGTTGTCTTCAGCATCGCATTTGGTGTGCGGTTGTTTCCAGTGCAGAACATGCCAAGCGTCTGTGAGTGTCAAGACATGCTTTGGTGCACGACTTGTTTCTTGATCGAAGAATATTGTTTACTGTTTAACAAGGTTCTGCAGCGCACCGGGAATCGATACATCATGAGCACCGCGGCGTGCACAGAGTGCGGCAGCACCCTCGACGGCACGAAATGCGTCCGTAATTCGCTGCCCAGAAACGTGGCGATGACGCCGTGCACGTCCGCCGGCATCCGCGCATGCACATCCGGGTTGCGTGTCACCAGCGCTTTCAGCAGTGGCGCCCGGTCAAACTCAGCGGCGCTGCAGCAAGAAAGGCAGCCCTCACCACGGTCGGCACTGGCTCAAGGTATTGGAGAGGGCATCAGCGTGCTGTTACAGCTTGTTGTGTCACAAAGCACGTTCATCAAGTCATGCATGAATGATCGCGCAGGTGCGCTGCCTAAAATCTGCTGTATCACCTGCGCAGCAGTGCTCGCAACGCAACTCTGTTTGCAGCGTTGAGGTGCGACACCATATTTGTGAAACTCGCAGCACAGCAGTGCTTGAAATCAAGTGCTACAAGTTTTAAATTTTAAGAAAGCTTGCTTCCCCGGAAAACGGCACTATGCAGCCTGGAGGTCCACAAGCAGGCCTCCAGCAACATACAGACGTGATAATTGTCTGGAATGCTGCATCTGCGGTCAATTCGATCAGCTGGCTGGAGATGTCACTGAGCTTCTTTTCACCCTTGGCGCACTCGCCAACAGGTTGAACAAATGAGCTTTACATGAGCCTGGCTGAGAAAAAGCACTCTACACCCATCCTAATCCCTGGCCTACTGAACCCCCGTGTCAAGCACCGAACAGCGCTGCATTCGTAACTGCTGGAAATTCAAGTGCGCCGTCACAATGGTCCCCGCGAATCACCGTTCGTTCAAAGAATTGGTGGAGCAAGTTGAGAGGTGTTGCCTAGGCCTTGGAGCAGCAGCAATCGGCCGTCCGGCCGTCGTTGTTGCAGCTGGCAAACAAATGTCGTCCGCCACGCACATGCCTGCGCCGAAGGAATCGTGCATGCCGTAGACTGAAGCGCCCATATAGGGCCGAGGATCCCCAGGACGGGATGTTGTGTAAATCTTGTACCCCAGCGAGCGATCCGCCCGCCGTTCTCCTGCCTGTGCAACAGCACACCGCTGCCCTCTCGCCTCAGGGTGGCGTGTGCGCACGCATTGCATGGTGTCCGGAGGCTGACGCCGCCAGCTAACCCCCCGATTGGCACGCAACAAAAGCCGAGCCGACCACCCCTGGCGACGTCGCTGGCAGGTCACCAGCTGCCCTTCGTTCTCCTTATGTTTGCCGGTGCTCTGATCTGCTGCCATCCGCCACTTCTGCGCTGTCCGCCACCGCAGATGTGCGCTGCCGTCAGTACTACCTCCTGCCGCAGACCACGGCTGTCAAAACGCTGTTTCCTGGGGCCGCCGCTGCAGGCCGCCATTCTAGCCGCCGCCGCCAGCGAGCCCGTCACAGGTCGAACGACATGCGGCGGCCGATGCGGGTGATGTCCACCTCCGTCTGGCGGCACGAGGCGGCGCGGCGGCTGGGCTGCATGCGCATCAGCTTCTCGTTGAGCGCCATGCAGTCCCTCGGCAGGTCCTCCCGGAACCACGGGTGCTGCATTACCTGCGCACAGAGACATTGCAGCGTCAGACCTAACATGACCACACGCGCTGGCTGTTCTTTGGCAGGTCCTCCTGAAACGGCGGGTGCTGCATCGCCTGAACACACAGAGACATGACTCGTTCGCGGTGATGCACAAGGGGGCGTGAAGAGAAGGAACCGGCACAACCAGGCAAACAAGCGAGCAAGGATACGAAGAACAAGGTGACATTGATGTGCACCAAAAGAGAGCATCTCAGGTTCTACACCCTGTCTTCTGGAGGCTGTAATAGGGCAATGATGGTTTACGACGCACCTCGAGGTCCGTCGCCCGTGCCGCGGTGTCCAGGTGCAGCATGCGGCTGAGCAGCAAGCACGTGCCGGCGGAGCAACAAAACTAGCCTACCATTCATGTAACATGCAATAATGGCCAAAGCAAATGAAGGACGCACCTCGAGGGCCGTTGCCAGATCCGCAGTGTCGGGGTGCAGCATGCGGCTCAGCAGCGAGCGCGGCAGACCAGAGGTGTTGCCTATCGTTCACACCAATCAGGCGATGGGCGAGAGGATGGAGAGAATGCAGAGGAAGGACGACCCTCGAGAACCGTCGCTCGCTCCGCGGTGTCCGGGTGCAGGCTGCGGCTGAGCAGTGAGCGCGTGCCGGCGAAGCAGATAACGGAAAGAGTCAAAGACACACCTCGAGCACTGTCGCGCGTTCTGTGGTATCCGGGTGCAGCATACGGCTCAGCAGCGAGCGCGCGCCGGCCGACAGTGAGCCGAGCATAATGTACTCGGCCTTGACAATGCGCAGCGCCATGCAGCGCAGCCGCGAGGCCGGGTCCTGAGGCTGGCCGTCGTCCTCGTCGTGCCAGAACGGAAATGCGCCTACGGAGATGATAGACGATGCAATTGTCATTCAAAGAGAGCTTGCATCAACAGTCAGCAGTCACTCAGGAAGAATGCTAGCGGAGGGTTCGTGCGCTCGGACGCGATGCATGCCAAGGCGAGCTGGCCTCGAAGACGACTCGAGGTCATGTGCGTGGAACTGGATATTGCGAAATCCTACACAAAGTCGCACCGCATAGCAGGGTGTACAGCAGCACGCCGGCGGCCCAGACGTCGGCGCCCTTGCCATCGTAGGAGGTCGGGCTCAGCAGCAGCTCCGGCGCCTGCGGTCAGTCCAGAGCATGTCAGCGCTGGGTGCTACTGTGACGAGGGATGGCGAACGCAGGACACCTACCCTGCCCCTGATCTTGACCACTGGGAGGCGACACCCAACGCAGGCTAGAGACTAACTGTGCATGCCAGTCTGCTGTGCTCGGGTGCGTCTCAGTCACGTTTCTGCTTCCAGAACTGGACCCGAGTCGCCGCTCCGAAATGCAACATGCAACCAGCGAGCGGGGCTGCACCAGGGTAGTCGGGCGTACTGACAGTGCGGTGGCAGGTCTGATCACCCCAATGCATCAATCCAGCCCCAAAAGCGGGTTTGGGTTCCCGCATGCAAGTGGCAAGATTTTAATCTAAATCTATATAAATTCTAAAGAAGCGCACCATGTAGTCGGGCGTGCCGACGGCGCGGTGGCAGGTCACGGGGCCGTCGGGGTGCGCCTCGCTGCGGACCGAGTAGCCAAAGTCGCACAGCTTCAGCAGCGCCTGCGGCGACGACCGGTCCAGCAGCGCGTTCTCCAGCTTGATGTCCTGCAGCATTGGAGGAATTGATTTAAGGAAGATTCGACAGCAGGTCGATCGCATCTAGAAGTGCAACAGCCTCAATCAAGCAGCTCAAGTATCGGCCACACCCCTGCCCCCTGAGACATGCATCGATGAACAAGCCAACAGGAAAGCTATTGGACGTTGAGGCCGCCGAATGGTCGAAGCTGCCGTGCGCACCTGGTGGCGGTGGCAGCAAGTGAACACGAAAGTGGATTATTTAATAGCAATGGACATCAGTCACAGGTTCTACCGAAGCTGCCGCGGTCACCTGGTGCGCGATGCCGAGGCGGTGGCAGAAGTCCAGGCCCAGCATGAGCTGCTGGAAGAACCAGCGGGCGTCGGGCTCCGGCAGCCCCATCCGCCGGTCCAGCGGCTTGTAGCGCTCCAGGTACTCCTGCGGTTGAGGGTTTCGACGAAGATTTAGAGTCAGTACATACAGACATCTTGCTACAAGAACCAGCGGGCGTCGGGCTCCGGCAGCCCCATTTGCCAGTCCAGCGGCTGATAGCGCTGCAGGTACACCTGCAATGAGTGCGCGCTGGAGGGGATTTCTGTAGGGGGAGGGGTTGTTTTACAAAAAGCAGACTTGGAGACATGGTTTTCGCTCTCGCGGTGGAGGTCGTTATTGATTCTTTCAGACTTTGCGGATTCCAGCAGTCAGTGGCCATTCGCTTTAAAACTGCAGAGAAATGAGCTGCCAAAAGGCTGACGAGAAATTTCAATCCCTTGAAGAGTGCAGTTCTCTCACCCGGAGGTCGCCGCCCGCCGCATACTCCATGACGATGCCCAGCTGCGACGGCATCAGGATGGCCTCCTTGAACTGCATGCAACACAGAATGAGAGAGTCAGCTCGACCAACTGAAAACAGTCGCCCGCCTTTCCTGAGACCGCATTACGCTGTCGTCCTGTTACCGCCTTCGCACACATCCACACAAGCCTTGGCACACATCCACACAACGCTGCACCACCAGGCGCGGACCGGAGCGGATGCAGCATGCTGCAGGATTTGCCACCTCCCCGCTTGCGAGGCGAAGCCAGATATCCTTTTTCGTAAAAGCAGCTCCGCAGCGCACCTGGATAACATGAGGATGTGAGAGGCAACTCCTCTGCGTGAGCATCTCCCGCTGCAGTGCGGGGCTGGCCGCCTTGTCGCGCTGCATCAGCTTCACCGCCACCGGCGTGGCTCCGTCGCGCTCCTCCGCCAGCACTATCACGCCGCTGGCTCCCCGCTGCAGCTCCCGAATCGTCCGCAGCCCCCCCACATCCTGCGCAGACAGTATGACATGCTTGTGAGAGGATGATCTCGCTTCGGATTCCGGCGACCACGATGCTGGCTCCTCGCTGCTGCTCCCTGATGATCCGCAGCCCCACAAACATCCTGCGTGGCCAGCGTTAACGATCTGATTTGAGACGCCACAAGAGCAAGTGTGAACAGAAACATCGTGCAGAGATGTCAAGCAGAATCTGAGGCGTCCTGCATGACGTGTGCATGATGTAAACGCCAAGGCAGGCTGAAGCACGACCCAAATGCCTGCCTAAGAGGGAGGGACAAGACGATGTTAAGCTGCAAAGAAACCAATTCTGACATAAAAGAGTTTGACAGCGTCTCCCAACCACAACAGAAACAAACTGTGCGCAGTACCGACACATACCTGCAGTTCGTCCGCGCTGCTGCTGTTCTGCAGGCTGATGTGGCTGCAGGCCGACGCGAGCGAGTCCGCGGCAAATGCTGACGGGGACGCCGGCCGTGCCGCCGCCGTGGCTGCGGCACCGCACTTTTTGTCTAGCATCCGCTCCGGCGCGCTGCCGCAGCCTTTTTCGATGCCCCCGGCATGCTCGCCACCGCAGGACGGCGTCGGCAGGGCGTGGTTCGGGCTGCTGTTCTCATAGCGTTCGACCGCGGAGTCGTAGAAGGCGCTCTTGGCGGCCGGCCTGTGGTACCATGACAACAATCGCTCACCAAATTAGTCAGCGGTGTGATGCTCCGGATCGGCGCCAGCTCGGGCCAGCAGAAGAGTCCGAACTCTATCAGTGTGCCGTGCTGCGAGGGATCGGACGGCTGCTTGTGGCACGAGGCAGTGATAACTTCAATTGTTCCGGAAGCATACGACGAATGCAAGTTCAGAGGGCTTCGTCACGTCGCCAGTAGCGATACAAAACGTTCAGCTGAGGTTCCTCGCAGTGACGTACCTCTGTGGGATTGCGGTGACCGCCATAAGGGTGCTAGTTTCGATATTCTACGCCGTCGGTGGCGTCACCGAACGGAAGCTGCAAAGAATACCCGGCCTCGAGACACAGCAATCGCATCCCAGGGCACAGCGAGGCCCCTCCTGTGGGCCTCTCCTGCTCCCTACGCATGCCGTGCCTGCGATAAAATGCTGCCTTGTGTTTGAGCGTGGCGAATTCTCCTCAACGCGCTTGCTCCAGGGCGGCAAACATCAGCACAATCAACTATGGTTAATCATACTAGAAAAAGCTCGCCCTGGAGTGGCTCATGTCATGCAGCCTGAAGCGCAGCAGCCCAATCAGTACTTGCTTTCTCCGTTGCTCGAAGAATGAACTTCCACAGCGGCCAGCTACGACAGATTTTCGCGTCTGCAACTTCAGTGCCCGTGTACGAATTGCAACCTGCCCAAATCCTCGACACCCAGCAGCACGACAGTCTGCCAACCTGTTCTCGATGCACCAGGCTATCACAGCGAGCTGAAAACGGCTGACGCAGCCACAGCGGTCATGGCGGGGTCGACCACCGCGAATGGCGCTCTGCTACCACCGGCGGACGTGCATGCCCGTGCGGCACAGCAGGTGTTGCAGCTCGCAATCCCCGACACGCACGATTTCACTCTCAACTTCCAGCAATGAGGTTGCAGATGGTTGCCGCCTACACTGGTGCTGTTCGTGACTGCCAGCAGATGCGGCGGAAGCACACACACACGCCTGCCATGTCCGCCTGGTTTCTCACCTGGTGAACGTTGACGCGATGCTTGCTGAAGCGAACCCTATTGTCAGGTGGCGATGCACCACGACAAGGCGGGCCTGGCGCAGCGCTTCCGGACAGAGGACCCAGCACATGAGGTGCGGCAACATTGATGATGCACCGCTGCATCGCCTTGTGGCACCTTTGCGGCGCCTCAGCATGATCTCAATCAGAAACCAAGGCAACTGGGGGAATCATGCAGATCCCGGAGGTGGACGTCATTGAGGCGGACGACCTGCCGGCTGACGCCTTTTGTCAGCGATATGTGGTGAGGATTGGCCGGGCCGCCGTGCAGCGCACAGCCCCATGCATGGCACGCTGCCATGCCACATGCCTGCACCGCATTAGCTGCATCCCGGAGCACTACAGTGTTCGGGGTCTGCACACCGAGAGGACTATGGCAGGCTAGTTCTGGATTGCATGCCTCCGACCCAGGTCAACAACATGCCGGTCGTGGTGCTGAATGCGATGTCAAAGGCGCACGGCTGGGATACTTCCCTAGACTGGAGCGAGGCGGCGCTGCGGGAAAGAGTGGGACACGCGCAGCTGCGCGTGCGGGCGGTGCCGCAGCAGGGCGGCGTGGTGCGTTTTGCACCGGAATCTTTTTTGACGGAAGTTCTAGTGATACAATTTATCGCTAGTACAGGCTCATCAACTATTCCTGACGCTCGTCCCATGTCCCACTGCCCGCAAAGGAATATGCGCTCCGATATGGACAGGCGTTTTGTGTGCTGCGCAGTTTGGCGATGTGGCGCGGCTGTCAACGAGCAGCCCGCAGATCTACGAGTATGTGGAGATGAGCCTGGGCGACTTTCTGGACACCCTGCAGCAGGAGCCGCCGCAGTATTACGCTGCGCGCTTGGAGCTGCAGGTGCATCGGCTGCCGAGCCCTTTCTGATCAGCATCTGTGTGGACCGGTTAGCTTGCTCTCCGTTGCTTGGCAGTCGTCACCTTCTGCAAGCGTAGGAGGACCTGCCGGAGCTGGCGCCGGAGGTGCCGAGCCACTGGTGATCATAATCAGTGCAATCAAGCATGCGCCCGGACTTCAATCATGTCCCTACAGGAGGACCTGACGGAACTGGTGCCGGAGGTGTCAAAACCACTAGGGGCTGTTTGAAACTGAGATTCGAGCTTTGAATATGACTTTCGTGATTGTAATATCCTCAGACCTGCCAGAGCTGGCGCCAGAGGTGCTGAGCCTCTGGTGACTGCCTGCGCACTCAATATGAAACCCCAGAATGCCTGAACCATCGGCATCCAAACGCTGAACGCATCCTTTGCAACAGAAGGACCTGCCGGAGCCGGCGCCGGAGGTGCCGAGCCACTGGTGTCCCATCATCTGGGATCAAGCAGCTTTCTGGACATATGTGTCATAGGTTAAATTTCAATTGCATGCCCACGATGACAGGAGCACCTGCCGGAGCTGGCGCCGGAGGTGCCGAGCCACTGGGGGCTGCCGTGGCGGGGCGCCTTTGGGCAGCCCTACAATATGGGCACCGTGTCCTACATGGGCGTGGCGCAGCAGGCGACGCCGCTGCACTACGACGACGTCGAAAATCTGGTGCGCCTTCAATGTTTGGCTAATGCGATATCCGACGGAGGAATGGAAGTGGGCATGAAAGATGGCGCAGCCGGCGACCCCGCTGCACTGTGACGACGTCGAAAATCTGGTTCGCTCTGCGATTATTTTCAGCTGCATTTTGCGCAGATGAGGACACAAGTGATAGCACATTGTAGGCGCCGCCGCTGCAGCACAACAACGTCGAAAACCTGGTGCGCTGCGTTTTGCCCAGTATGATATCTGCCGGGAATGGGGATAGAAGAAGGCGCAGCAGGTGACGCTGCTGCACTATGACGACGTCGAAACCTGGTGCGCTGCGCTTGAGATGGCGGCTTGAGCGCAGGATGGGAACACACATTGATGCAAGCAGCGTGCACCACTGCAATGCGGCGGCGTCGCAAAACACCGGTTAATTCTCGGACACCCACAGCAGATGATGCTGCCAGCTTAGTAAGCCCTCCTGCACAGCCAACGTCTGCACTGCTGCTCATGCAGCTGTTTGTGGCGCGGGGCGCAAAGCACATCACGCTGTACCCCCCCGCCCAGTCGCCCAACCTGTATCCGGCGCCCCAGCGACTAGGTGAGCGTGACTGGAGCCAGAGAGCCGACCGCATTGCGGTTTTTCCCACCTGCAACCTGCCGTCGTGACTGTGAACCATCTGACAGCGGTCGTTGTCATGGCAGCTGTGTGTGCGCGTGACAGCCCACACACAGCAGACACCTCCCCGACTCCCGGATGTGCGCCTGAAAGGCCTGTGGCGCTCCTGTGCCCAGGCACTCACTGCAGCGCTGCGCTGCCGGCGGCGGCGTTTGCATCCTACGGAGAACCTAGAAAAGCAATAACACAGGTATCGTCGTTGAATACACAAAACCACTCATCATTCAGGCACGCACTACAGCGTCGCGCCGGCGGCAGCGTTCGCGTCCGAGGCGCCGGAGGCGGACGGCTTCCCGCTGCTGCAGGCGGCGCGAGGGTTTAGCGTCACAGTGCCCGCCGGCGCAATGCTGTACCTGCCCTGCTGCTGGTGGCACTCCGTGCGCGGCGGCCGCGACTTCAACATGACGTTCAACTACTGGTGAGATTCTTTGCTGCGCACAATTGCAAGACCCTCATTTGTCCAGTGTTCAGGATATGAGAGCACCTCCGTGAATGCGATTGGTGCTCTGCACCGCGCCTGCGATATATGCACTCTTGGCGTGTCTGTACACATCGGAAACCCTGCAACTTCTGCAGTACTGCCGGCCAGCCTGGCTTGCGCTGTGGCATGCTGAGCGCAGTCCACCGGAGTGCACTGTGATGACCAGCCTGCCACTCGGTTTTCGTTTCCACCGTCTGGGGCATTGTCATCGTCTGGGGCACTGATAGTCTCAGTCGGCGCTGCAGGTTTGCGCAGTCGCCCAAGAAGGAGGATGGCCAAATTTACCGCAAGCACCTGGAGACGGAGACAGCCAGGTGCGCACGACGCCAGAGAAGCCAAATTTGCTCTTCGAGAGTGTGAAACAACACAAACATGCCAGACCAATCATACTGCATCTTTGGTGGACCTCTGTGTTTCGGATGCTGTGCAGGTGGGTGCGGCAGCTGGACACGATGGGGCTGCCAGCCAGGTAACTGCTTGGCGTAGCAGTGTGTGTGTGCAACATCTGCTTTGGCGACACTGCATAGGTATGTGAGTACAGTGCGGCATCTGCTGCATGCTGGGCTCCAGGCGTTGACGTGTCAAATCGACTGTTGGTCATCGGTGCAGCGTGATGCGGGAGGCACACGAGGAGGCGCCCCTCATGATCGACTTCAAAGCCAAGAAGCGGGAACAATTCTCCTGGGACGCAATCTGACGTCGTTTGTCAGCCCACCTATTATTGCAGCCGAGAAAAAGTGAACACACCTTTGAGCAAGTCTAACTAGTTCTTGCTAACTAGTTCTTGTGTATTCATAGGAGGTGTCCACTACCATGCACTGTCGCTTGAACAAGGCCTTGCGCCGCAAAACCACAAACTGAAACACAAGGAGATACAACAGCAGCGTACGTCTGAACGCCGACATATTCAGCAGTCTGTGCGCCTGATCGCCTGTCGAGCTACCACTGCCTCTGGTCACCCCAGCAAAAGCGCAGCAGCCTGCACACACACCAGAACCCCCGCTGATCAAAGGCAGATGATTCACAACATACGGGCTAGCAGTATAGTAAAGACAGCGGCTTCCAAGCTGAGGTGCATGCTCAGAACGCGCAGGGACCGTACTGATGAAACCTGCTCACCGGTTAGTCATGTGGAAGCGGCCTGACGCTGCCGCATTGCTGCCTGCGCAAAAGCTGTCGACACCAGGTCGGCCGTCCTCACTTGCCGCCGCCCAAGGCATCCTGTATCACCGCGTCTGCGAGATCGGCGGCTGTCTGCTGCCCCTCATTGCCTTCCTCTGACTGCCCCTGCGCCGGCCGCTGCCGCTTTGCCGGCCTCCCGGCCTGTGCATCACGCACAACACATGTTGCCCTACAGGTCCAGCAGATGCGACATGATGGCCGCAAGAAGAATCGGAAGCAGCAAAGCAGAGCATCCATCAGACAGCTACATCCAGAGGATGGTGAACCACCTGAAATAGCGCCGCCTTTTGGTTCCGGCCCAGCGGTTGGCGGCCGCCATGTCTCTGAAAGACCACATCAACAGCGAGCTTCAGTAAACATCTTTCCAATCACCTGGTGCAGTGCCGCCTTTTGGCTGCGGTCCAGCTCCGGAATCGCGGCATCGATGAAGCGGTTGGCGGCCGCCACGTCGATGGCCAGCGTGCGCTTGGCGCCTGCCAGCTCAGCGTCATACGCTGCCTTGGATACCTTCTTCTTGTACAGCTGCAGCCGCTCCTGCGTCGCGTGACAGAGGCACAATTGTTGCTGCTTTGAACTCGATCTAGCCCATGCCCATCGGCTGTCGCCAGCTCAGCGTCGTACGCCGCCTTGGACGCCTTCTTCTTGTACAGCTGCAGCCGCTCCTGCGGCGTCGGAACAACAAACGCACAGGTTTGAGATAGATCTGCTGTTTTCAGCCCTCGCAATTCGGTTGCCGCCAGCTCAGCGTCGTGCGCCGACTTGGAGGCCTTCCTCCTGTACAGCTGCAGCCCCTCCTACATGACACGAAAGGCTGAGATGTTGGCGCTAAGTTGGCGCAGCCCTCCAACGCGCACGTCATCAGGTGCTGACTATGGGATCAGATATTCGAAGCTCCATGAGGTGGTTGCGGCTTGATAGCAGGGCAGACATGACCTTTCAGGGAGGCAAGCAACATGCTCAAAACGAGAGGCATAGCGATGTCTTTCACCAGGTCCTTCTTGAAACCGTCGCCCGCCACGCCCGCCGTCTGGGCATACAGCGTGTAGACCGCCGCCAGGCCGCGGGCCACCAGCAGGTGCAGCTCCGCCTGCTCCTGCGGCGACGCCTGCCGCAACCACGTGCAGGCTCAGGATGAGCTTTGAAGCTTTGCCCATTGTGTGCACGCCGCCGGGATTGCCGGATGAGGTGGCGATGCGACCGTGCACTTCCAGCAGCAAGTCGGGTGTTGCGAGCGCGGAATTGCCAGGCTCTTACCTCAGCGAGATCCTGTGGTTGCATCTCGAGCATCGGCTTGAGATGCTCCTCCAAACCCTCAACTGCCGCCTGTGCGCACCAAATGGCTCGGGTCAAGCGGCCTGCACATCACCTCGGTGAAGTGACCAGGGCGGTGTACAGCATCTGAAACCTACCGTGAGCCGCTTGAGCTGCAGCCTGACGTCTCTAGGCAGTGGCACATCCATGAAGGCAGCCGTCGGTGCCACGGGACTGAGGATGGCACGACTGATGCTGCTGCTCCGCGGCTGGCGCGATGAGCTCGAAGGAAGCTCTGTAGCTTGTGGGATGACTGCGTAAAAGCTAGGAAGATCATGCAAATTGACGGACATGCCCTGGGGTGAAATCTCTGGTAGATGCAGTGTGGGCAGATTAATTCCCTCGGTGTGTTTGTAATTAATTAATTAATAACACGATGTTACTAATCATGTTACTAATCCCTTCCTGACCGCCACTGAAGTTGAAACACCTCGGGAAAAGTCGAC